>OIUO01000001.1_pt1 | contig 121839 bp, 102 predicted proteins | sample 1586981 | NCBI WGS metagenome assembly OIUO01 (sample SAMN02674970, study PRJEB24791) | human gut metagenome, SKBSTL043 | isolation source: stool | host: Homo sapiens | place: USA
CCCGCAGGGAGCGTCCCTGCTCCACCAGCTGGTGCAGGCCGCCGGGAATGACATTGAGATCCTGGTGGGTGCTGGCGTCGGCCCCGCCAACCTCCCGGACCTTGCCGCCCAGACGGGTGCCAGGGCGTTCCACCTCTCGGGCAAAAAAGTCCTTGACAGCCGGATGATATTCCGCCGCGAGGGCGTGCCCATGGGCCTGCCCGGCTTCTCCGAGTTTGACATCTGGCAGACCGATGAAGCCACTATCCGGGAAGTACGAACGATTTTGGATACGATTGCATAAGAAAAGAAGCTCTCCGCGCAGGAGAGCTTCTTTTTGTGTAGATCCGTATAATAATCTCAGACTTTCCGGCGAAGCAGGCTCATGGGAGGCAGCTGCGGGGTGGGGATGGTGTATTTTTCCATCGCGTGGGGGGTGGACTCCATAGCCTCCCCGGCCTCGTTTTTGATCCACTCCGGGGTCAGCGGAATGCTCCGGCCATCCGGGCAGAGGGCTTCCAGCGTATCTCCCAGGCTCCACTTGCCCCGCTGTTGGCAGCTGGCAATGCCATTCTCCCAGCCGTCCACCGTGCCCACAAACTCCCACTCGCGGATGTAGGTGGCGCTGTCGGTGGCCTGACGGGCCTGCTCCCGGCCAAAATAGAAGCCGGGCGAATAGTGGCGGTGGCTGGTGCGGGTCAGCTCCTCCAGCACCTGCTCCGGCAGAGCGAAATCATCGTTGAGCGGGTCGGCCAGGTACTGGTCCAGCGCCTTGCGGTAAGCAGCGGTCACGCTGGCCACATAGTAGAACGTCTTGGCGCGGCCTTCGATCTTCAGGCTGTCCACACCCGCCTTGCAGATAAGGTCCAGGAACGGGGCGGTGCACAGATCATTGGCGTTGAGGATGTAGCTGCCGTTCTCGTTCTCGCCGATCTCATACAGCTGGCCGGGGCGGGTCTCCTCGCTGAGATAGTACTTCCAGCGGCAGGGCTGGGCACACTGGCCCCGGTTGGCGTCACGGCCTGCCATGTAATTAGAGAGCAGGCACCGGCCCGAGACGCTCATGCACATGGCACCATGGACAAAGGCCTCAATTTCCAGTTCCGGCGGGGTCTTGTCCCGCAGGGTAGCAATGTCCTGCAGGGTCATCTCCCGGGCCAGCACCACCCGCTTGGCACCCATGTTGTAGGCAGCGCGGGCAGCAGCCCAGTTGGTGATGCCCGTCTGGGTGGACATGTGGACATCAATGTCCGGGGCAAAGTGCTTGCAGGCGTCCAGCACACCCAGGTCAGCCACAATAAAGGCATCCACGCCCGCCTCCGCGGCGGACTGGATGGCCTCAGGCAGGCGGTCGGCCTCCTCATTGGTGGGCAGGGTGTTCATGGTCAGGTAGACCTTGCGGCCGCGGGCGTGGGCATAGATGACGCCCTCCGCCAGCTGCTCCGGCGTAAAGTTGGCCGGAGCCGAGCGCATTCCAAATTCAGGCAGGCTGCAATACACAGCGTCCGCGCCGTAGTTGATGGCGTACCGCAGGCGCTCCAAATCGCCCGCCGGGGCCAGCAGTTCCGGGATCTGCAACATAACGTTATCCTCTCTTTTTATCGTTCTGGTTCACACAATAAGCTCCCCTTGCCGGGGAGCTTATTGCATTTACTTCAGGCTTTTATTCACGCTGTCGGCCTCGGTGCAGTTTTTCTGGTGGTCCGCGTAGGTCTTGGCGTAGTAATAATGACCGCTCTGGTCTGTCACAAAGAAATAGCAGTCCTTGACTTCCGGGTCACACTGGGGGTCCAGCGCCGCCCGGATGGCCGCAAGGCCGGGGTTGGAGATGGGGCCCGCCGGGAGGCCGGTGCAGTTGTAGGTGTCGTAGGCGTCCCGGATATTGGCCGGGATGCTGTCCCACCCGCCGTAATAGGGGGCCACCCAGTTCCACAGATAGTTGTTGTCGGCATCGCTCTGGACATGGCTGGAGGCGTTGCTCTGCAGCTTGGGGTAGGGCGAACCCTCCGCCAGCCGGTTGCGGAACACCTGGGCCACATTATCGTCCTGGTCGTTGCCCGCTTCCTCCTGCACGAACGATGCCAGCGTGATCAGCTCCGGCAGGGTCATCCCCTGCTCGTCCAGCTGCTTGTACATGGCGTCGGTGATCTGCTTGTCAAAGTGGGCGTAGAACGTGGCCACATAATTGTGGACGGTGTCGTCTTTCAAAAACTCGTAGGTATCCGGGAAGAGATAGCCCTCGCACTTCAAAAAGCGGTCCGGGGCGTCCTTGTCGTCCGGGACATACTGCCAGAACTTATATTCACTGAAATCGCCGGTGTTGGCCTCTTTCAGGAATTCCTCAGCCGTGCAGAGGCCGGCATCCTCCATCTTCCGGGCCATGGCGATGGTGGTGGTACCCTCGGGGAACGTCAGGCGGACGCTCTCGGCCTTGGCATACTCCGACAACACCTCGATCAGGTCGTCATAGGAGCTGCCAGGCGCAAGCGTAAACTCGCCGTACTGCAATTTTGCGGCGGCTCCCTGTTTGCCCACATACCAGCGGAACAGGCGCGGGAATTTGATCACCCCCGCCTCTTTCAGCGCGTTGGCAATGGTACCCACGCCGCTGCCCTGCTGGATGCTCACGGGGACTTCCTCGCCCGGCGTGCCGCCGTCGATCTCCCGCTTTGCCATCCAGACACCGCCGCCCGCGACCACGAGCAGCAGTACCAGCAGCACCAGAACTATTTTCAGTGCCCCGCCCTTTTTGCGGGGAGCACTGTGGGAATTTTTGTGTGCCATACCCACTCCTTTAACCGTTTTCCAGCATCAGCCGCATGTAGCTCTCGCTCACATCAAAGGGTTCGCCCTCAAAGCGGATCATGCCATAGTCCTGCCGGGTGCCCTCACCCAGGAACAGGTTCTGGGCAGCACCCACGGTGATAACAGCTTTTTCCACGATGACCTCTTTCTCCCGGGCCGCTTCCATCAGTTTCTCGGCAGAGCGGTCATCCTCAGCCATCAGCTCCACAAAATAGAGGGTATCCTCCTTGCGGAAATAGATGCCGTAGCCCTGCTCACTGGACACGATGGTGGCACCGCGGGAGTACAGGTCTCCCAGCACCACGGCCATCTTCTCCGGCGTCAGCATGACCGTATCCGGCCAGAAGCGCTCCCGCAGCTCGCAGAGCTTTTTGGCGGTCACCGAGTCAAACTCAGCCTGGCTCCACAGGTTGCGCTCCACTTCCCGGGGCAGGCAGCGGAGGGCAAAAGCTTTCTGGAACCCCTTATCCTGCAGCAGCGCTGCCCGCTCCGGGCTGGTGGGCACGGCCACCGTAAAGCCCGCGCCCCGCAGCTTCTGCTGGGCGCAGAGAGTATCCACCAAACCCGCCAAAATCAGGTTGCCCTGCCCGCACAGGCCAAACAGGTAATTGCCCGGGCGGCCCTGCAGCGTGACCGGCACCGCCAATGCCGCAGCCTCGATCTGGCCGTTTTCTTCGGCCACGTAAACATTCTGTTCCCCGGCAAAACGGTCCATGGCGGTGTTGATAAACTCCGCCGTATCCCCCCGCTCTTTCTGCCAGAGTGCCACCACCGCCGCACGATCCGACGGCTGCATCAAACGATACATGAATAGGATGCCTCCTTTATTCTCAAATAACCCGCTGGGCCAATTTCCGCACTTCGCTCTGGATGTCCTCGATGCTCCGCATGGCATCGCCCTGGGTGCAGTGGACAGTCTCCCAGCCCAGATGGGCCGCACAGAATTCCGCCGCGTTCCGGCTCCGGGCCAGGTACTCCATGTCTTTTTCGTGGACGTCTTTTTTGCTCTCGTCGCCATGGTAGCGGCCCGTCATCAGCTTCTGGCTCACGGCGGGGTCTACCTGCAGGTAGATGACTTCATCCGGGGCAGGCAGTCCCAGCAGCCGGAACTCATAATCAAACAGCCACTGCAAAAAGCTCTCCCACTGCTCCGGCGGGAGCTTGGAGCACTGGTGCACGGCATTCGATGTGGTGTAGCGGTCCGCAATGATGACGCCGCCCGCCTCGTAAAAGCTGCCCCAGCTGGTTTTGTAACTGGCGTAGCGGTCTACTGCATAGAAGCTTGACGCCGCGTAGGCGTTCACATCATCGGGCTTTTCCCCAAACTGTCCGGCCAGGTACATCTTGACCAGGGCGCTGGAATCGCTGGCATAATCCGGGAATGTGATCTCCTGGACATTTTTGCCTTCTTCTTTCAGGTGTTGGGCCAGCAGTTTAGCCTGAGTCGCCTTGCCGCTGCCGTCCAGCCCTTCCAGCACGATGAGGGTGCCCTTTTTTGCATCAGCCATTCTGCGGTTCCCCTTTCAGCGCGGCATACCGGGCACGGACTTCCGCCGTGCGGCCACAGCACATTTTTCCCTCCGGGCAGGGGCCGGAAACGCAGGCCGGGCCCGCCTTGGCAAAGAGGTGGGGTGCCACCGGGTAGACCAGCCGGAGCATCTCTTCGGCCAGTGCCCGGATCTCCCACTGGGCACGGCTGCAACACCGCAGATGGAAGAAGTTCTGCAAGCTGCGGGCGTTCATCGTCACTACCATTTTCGTCTCGCAGGCGTTGGGCAGCACAAAGCGCGCGTCCTCGTTGGCCTGCTTGGAGGCCTTGGCGCGGGCCTGCTTCTCAGGCATTCCCTCGGCCATGAGGCGGGCGGTGTGGCCGTCCTCCAGCTTCTGCACGAGATCAAGATACCGCTGGGCGTCCTCGTTCATACTCTCGATGAACGCTGCCTTTGCCTCGGGGATGGCCTCGATCTCGGGCGGGATGACATAGCGGAAATCGTCCAGCCGGACATACCGCTGGCTCTGGACGCTGAACGACGCAATGCGGTGCCGGGTGATCTGTGCCAGCAGGGTGCGGCTGACTCCCTCAATGCCAAAGGTAAAGCTGGCGTGCTCAATGGGGCTTGCGTGGCCCAAGTCACTGAGCATGGTCAGGAAGCGGGCGGTCTTTTCCTCGTCCAGCCCGTCCAGCAGGTCGGTGATATGGGCATCGGAGTAGCAGAGCTTGGCCGCTGCGGCCACCACCTTTTCCGGCTCCGGGGTGTGGGCGATCAATCGAACGGTCATCATACTCTCATTCCTCCGTAATTTTGGTCAGCGGCGCAAAGTTTGCCATGGTCTTTTTGATGCCGACCTTTTCAAAACGAATCTCCACGATCTGGTCCCCGGCAGCAGGCTTGACCGCCACCACCGTGCCTCGCCCGAAGACTTTGTGCTCCACCACATCGCCGGGCTCGTAGTGTTTCGTCGTGTTTGCGTTTGTTTTTGCAGCAGGCGTGCCTGTAAAGTTGATTTGCTTTGCAGGCGTTTTGGGTACTACCGGGCGGCTGTAGCCGCTGCCAAAGCCGCCCGGACCGCCCACGCTGCCGCTATGGGAGCCATAACTACTGCCGTAACCGCTTGAAGAACTCCCCCGCCCGGCGTAACCGGAACCGAAGCCCCGGCTCTCCCCGGCGTTGTACTCCCGGTTCAGGTAGCCGGAACGGTTCCCATAGCCTGTACTGCCACCGTAGCTGCCATAAGAAGACGAACCGCGGCCCCAGCCCGAAGCCCCGGAATAACCGGAGGCACCGCCGGGCACCGTGTCGCTGTAGTTGCTGCCCCAGCCGCCCAGACGGCTGCGCTGTTCCAGCACCGGGCTGCGGGTCTCTTCCAGATACTCCGGCTCGATCTCCCGCAAAAAGCGGCTGGGCTCATTGCGCTGGGTGCGGCCATACAACATCCGGGTGACGCTGTTGGAGATGTACAGCTCTTTCTTGGCACGGGTGATGCCGACGTAGGCCAGGCGGCGCTCCTCTTCCAGATCAGCCTCCGAGTATTTGCTCATCTCACTGGGGAAGACCCCCTCTTCCATGCCGATCAGGAATACATACGGAAACTCCAGGCCCTTGGCCGAGTGAATGGTCATCAGCACCACCTGGTCGGCACTCTCGTTGTAGTTGTCAATGTCGCTGATAAGAGCGATATCTTCCAGATAGCCCTCCAGCGAGGCCTCCTCGCCGTGCTGGTCACAGTAGTTTTTCACGTTGTTGACCAGCTGGCCCAGGTTCTGCAGGCGGTCTGCCGCATCCTCGTGGCCCTTGGCGGCATCGGTTTCCAGCATCGCCTTGTAGCCGGTGATCTCAATCACGTCGCTGGCAAACTCGTCCAGCGTCTTATTCTCCAGCGAGTCCTGTAACCGCTCATAGATCTGATAGAACTTATACAGTGGTGCAATGGCCCGGCTGAGCTTCGCGTACTGGTCCGCATGGCGGATGATCTCCAACATGCTCACGCCCTCCTGCCCGGCCAGGTCCGCGATGACGTCAATGGTGGTCGCACCAATTTTACGGGCAGGCTCGTTGATAATGCGGCGGAGACGCACATCATCCCGAGGATTGGCCACAATGGACATGTAGGAGTGGATGTCCTTGACCTCCTTGCGGTCGTTGAACCGCTGGCCTCCCACGATCTTGTGTGGGATACCCGCGCGGGTGAAGTAGCTTTCCAGCGGGGCCGACTGGGCGTTCATCCGGTAGAGCACGGCGTGGTCGGCCAGATGGCCGCCCTCCCGCAGGTGCTGGCCGATGATGTCCGCGATGTGGCTGGCCTCGTCCTGCTCGTTCTCTGCCGTGTAGACCTGCACTTTGTCGCCCTCGCCGTTTTGGGTCCACAGGGTCTTGCCCTTGCGCTCCGTGTTGTGCTGGATGACGCAGTTGGCGGCGTTGAGGATGTTGGAAGTGGAGCGGTAATTCTGCTCCAGCCGGATGGTCTTGGTGCCCGGGTAAACGCGCTCAAAGTTGAGGATGTTCTCAATGGTAGCCCCCCGGAAGCGGTAAATGCTCTGGTCATCGTCGCCGACAACGCAGATGTTCTTCTCCGGGCCGGTGAGCAGGCTGACAAGGCGGAACTGTGCCACACTGGTGTCCTGATACTCGTCCACCAGCAGGTAACAGTATTTGTTCTGGTAGAAATCCCGCACCTCTTTGTGCTCGGCCAGCAGCTGGACGGTCTGATAGATCAGATCGTCAAAGTCGAACGCGCCGGCCTCTTTCAGTTTCTTTTCATAGGCGGCATAAACGCGGGCCGCCAGAGCGCCTTTGGTGTCCTTTGCCGGGGCCTGCAGTGCTTCGGCCGGGCTGACGAGCTGGTCTTTCCAGCGGCTCATCTGGTTGATGGCGCTCTTGACCGGGAAGAACTTATCGTCCACGCTCAGCTCTTTGTACACGGTCTTCATCACCCGCTGGGAGTCGTCCGTGTCGTAAATGGTAAAACTGCGGGGATAGCCGATCTCCTCGGCCCAGCGGCGGAGGATGCGGACACAGGCGGAGTGGAACGTGGAGGCAAACACCTCATCGCCCTCTTCCCCGCCCAGCATATTGCGCAGGCGCTCTTTCAGCTCGCCTGCCGCCTTGTTGGTAAAGGTAATGGCCATCACGTTCCAGCTGCGGACCGCGTCCTTGCGGAGCATCCCGTCCAGCCAGCCGGGGGCATCCGTGCCCGTCATAAGGGCGGTGCGCAGGGCTTTTACATCCTCCTCCGTTACCTCACGGGGCGTCCAGCTGGAGCCGTGGGCCGAGCCAAACCGGATGAGGTTTGCAATGCGGTTGACCAGCACCGTGGTCTTGCCGCTGCCTGCACCTGCCAGGATCAGCAGCGGGCCGCTGGTGGTAAACACCGCCGCGCGCTGCATCTCGTTCAAGCGGCCAAACTGCTTTTCAATGTAGGTATCGCGCAGTTTACAAAATTCCTGTTGAAGATTGGTTGCCATGGTTTCACCTGTTCATTTCATCAGAATCATACAAGATATAGTATAACACAAAAGCGCCTGGTTTGACAGTGCTTTGGGCACAAAAAACGCCCACCCACAGCGCTGCCATGGGTAGGCGGAAAATATTTTTTCAGGAAGCTCTTAGCCGAAGATGTTGATGAGGATACCAGCAGCAACGGCAGAGCCGATCACGCCGGCCACGTTGGGGCCCATGGCGTGCATCAGCAGGAAGTTGGAGGGGTTCTCGCTCTGGCCCACTCTCTGAGAAACGCGGGCAGCCATAGGCACGGCGGAAACGCCTGCGGAACCGATCAGCGGGTTGACCTGGCCGCCGGTGAGGGCGTACATCACCTTGCCGCACAGGACACCTGCAGCGGTACCAAACGAGAAAGCAATCAGGCCCAGCACGATGATGAACAGGGTGCGGGAGTTGAGGAACGTGTTGGCGGAGGTGGTGCAGCCGACAGACAGTGCCAGGAAGATGGTGATAATGTTCATCAGCTCATTACCAGCGGTCTTCTGGATACGATCAACAACGCCGCACTCTTTCATCAGGTTGCCCAGCATCAGCATACCGACCAGAACGGCGGCATCCGGCACGATGAGGGAAACGATGATGGCGACCATGATGGGGAAGATGACCCTCTCGGTCTTGGTCACGGTGCGCAGCTGCTTCATCACAACAGTGCGCTCTTTCTTGGTGGTCAGCGCTTTCATGATGGGCGGCTGGATCACGGGCACCAGAGCCATATAGCTGTACGCTGCCACGGCGATGGAGCCCAGCAGCTCCGGAGCCAGACGGGAGGTGACGTAGATGGCGGTAGGGCCGTCTGCACCGCCGATGATGGCGATGGCAGCGGACTGCTTCTGGGTGAAGTCCACCAGGCCGGTAGCAGCCAGCAGGCGGGCGCCCATGTAAGTACCAAAGATACCGAACTGAGCGGCAGCGCCCAGCAGCAGGCTCTTGGGGTTGGAGATCAGCGGGGCAAAGTCGGTCATGGTGCCGATACCCAGGAAGATCAGCGGCGGGTAGATGCCCAGCTTGACGCCCATGTAGAGCATATCGGCCAGGCCGCCGTTGTTCAGGATCTCGACCCACATCGGGTGCTCGAGGCCGTCACCGACGAAATACTGCATGTGGATCACGCCGCTGCCGGGCAGGTTTGCCAGGATCATGCCAAATGCCATGGGCAGCAGGATCAGGGGCTCAAACTCTTTGACAATGGCCAGGTAGAGCAAGAAGCATCCCACGCAGATCATCACCGCGTACAGCCAGCCGCCCGGCTCGCCGAACCGCGCGAAACCGGAGCTCTGGAAAATACCGACCAGAGTATTGATAAACTGTGTCATATTTTTCCTCCCGTGTTAAAAAGGTGCGGTGGTGTCGTTGACACCAGCCTTGCCCCAGCCGTTTTTGCCGCGGCGCACTGCCTTGAGCACATACTTGCCGTTGCCCATCGAGTAGATGGCAGCCATGATGGCGGCCACAACATCGGCGGGGATGCCCTGCTCCACCTGGGGTGCAGCAGGAGCCTGTGCGGCAGCGGGCTTTGCGGCGGGCGCTGCAGGCTTTGCAGCTGCCTTGGGAGCGGACTTGGCAGCAGCCTTTTTGCCATTCATGGCGTCAAAGATCTTGCCCTCCAGCGTGATGATGGCCATTAGCAGCACGAGGATCGCGAACACCAGAACGATACCGGTGATAGTCACGACCACATCAAAACCTAAATCCATGGTCTTCCTCCTATTTTGTTTGTATTTTTGCCCTCCGGAGCCAACCGGATCACAAAAGCGATTTGAACTTATTATACATTATTTTCCGGGCCGATTCAACAACTATGAACAAAAATCATGCTCAATATTAAGGGATTGTTAAGATCTTGTCCAATCTCAGCGGCTCTCAGCGGCGGCCGATCCGGGGCGTTGCATCGGTAAAACCGGTCTCCAGCTTATCGCCGATGCCAAGGCTCATGGCCGTGCCCAGTGCCACGCAGTTGACGGGGTCGGGCGAGACGGTCACTTCCACTTTCAGCTCCTGGCTCAGGTACTCGGTCAGGCCGTGCAGCTGGGCACCGCCGCCCGTCAGCACCACACCGTTGCGGTAGATATCACCGGCCAGCTCGGGCGGGGTCTTCTCCAGCACCTGATGGGCTGCCGTGCCGATCTGCTCGCTCAGCATCATGACCGGCTCGTAAAGGTCGCTGGTGGAAACATTGACACGGACGGGCAGGCCGGTGAGCAGGCTGCGGCCCTTGACCTCCATCGTCTCGTTGAAATCCGCTTTCTGGGGGCAGCAGGCCACATGCTTTTTCAGTTCCTCAGCCGTGCGCTGGCCAATGGCAATGCTGAACTTGCTGCGGACATGCTTCAGGATCTCGTCGTCGTAGTGGTTGCCCGCCACCCGGACACTGGTGGCCTTGACCTTGCCGCCCAGCGACAGCACCGCGATATCCGTGGTCCCTCCGCCGATATCAATGATCATCCGGCCATCGGGCACGGTAATGTCGATGCCGGAGCCGAGGGCCGCGGCAATGGGCTCATCAATGAGGTAGACCTGCCGGGCACCGGCGGCCACGACCGCCTCCACCACGGCGTCGCTCTCAATGCCGGTGATGGCCGCCGGCACGCAGACCGCCACCCGGGGCTTGACCATATGGGAGCTGTACACCTGATTGACGAAGCGGCAGATGAGCTCACGGGTCATGGTGTGGTCACTGATGACGCCGTCTTTCAGCGGGAAAATCGCGGAAATATAGTTGGGCGTGCGGCCCACCATAGCCAGTGCCTTGTCGCCCACCTCCAGCACGGAGTTCTTGCGGGTATCCACGGCCACCACGCTGGGCTGGTTGAGCACAACGCCCTGCCCTGCCTGCGCAATGATGATGGTGGTAGTACCAAGGTCAATGCCGATATCTGTCTGTGCCATAATCCAAAAGTCCTTTCTCTCGTCCCCAAAAATCCTTTTTCTGTATCAAAACGCCCTCGCGGGCCGGGAAATCAAATCATCTTATAGTATAACATAGTGCTTACGCTTTTTCCACTGTAACTTGCTCCGGCGGCAGGGCTTCTTCCAACAGTTTGGCAAGACCGCTGTACCGCAGGTTCTGGCGCACATTGCTCATCATCCGGTTGACGACATCCCGCCGCCCGGCCACGATGCACAATTTGCGGGCGCGGGTAACACCGGTGTAGAACAGGTTGCGGTAACACAGCCTTGGCGGCACCTGCGCCACCGGCAGGATGACAGCCGGAAACTCACTGCCCTGGCTCTTGTGTACCGTGATCGCGTAGGCGATCTCCAGCTCATTGAGGTTCTCCGCCGGGTAGACCAGACGGCGGTCATCCATCCGAACCACCATCGAGCGGTCACGGGTGTTGATGGATTCCACAATGCCGATGTCGCCATTGTAGGCACCCACACCCTGTTCCCCGCCGACTCTCTGCCAGACGATCTCATAATTGTTGCGCACCTGCATCACTTTGTCCCCTACCCGGAACACCCGAGCCGCACTCTGCAGCTGGGGCTTGCCTTTCCGGGCCGGGTTGAGCAGGTTCTGCAGCTCCACATTCAGCGCCTGGGTGCCGGTGGGGCCCAGTTTGGTAGGGCAGAGCACCTGGATATCCCGGATGGGGTCAAACCCGTAGCTGCGGGGCAGCCGGGCGGTGACCAGATCACACACCAGCTTCTGGGCGGCATCGCCGTCCGCCTCCAGAAAGAAGAAATCGTCCGTCTTGCCGCCCTTTTGGAGCGGCTCGTTGGAGATGATGTGGTGGGCGTTCTCCACAATGAGGCTCCGCCTGGCCTGCCGGAAGATCTCGTTCAGGCAGACGGTGGGCACCAGCCCGGAGCGGACCACCTCCCCCAGAATGTTGCCCGGGCCCACGCTGGGCAGCTGGTCGGCGTCGCCCACCATGATGACGCGGCAGCTGTACCGCAGCGCCGCAATGAGAGCCTGGAACAGCTTGACATCCACCATGCTCATCTCATCCAGAATGACCACGTCACACTTGAGGAGGTTTTTATCGTTGTGGATAAAGCTGACCACGCCGCCTGTGTAGTCCACCTCCAGCAGGCGGTGGATGGTGGAAGCCTTGCGGCCCGTCAGCTCACTCAGCCGCTTGGCGGCACGGCCGGTAGGGGCGCAGAGGGCCACCCGCTCGGCCTGATTTTCCAGCAGCTGCAAAATAGCGTTCACGGTGGTGGTCTTGCCGGTGCCGGGGCCGCCTGTCAGCACCAGACAGTTTTCGGTCATGGCCTTGCGGATGGCCTCTTTCTGGAGCGGTGCATAGGCAAAGCCCTGTGTCAGCTCCAAAATCTGGATGTTTTTATCCAGATCACGGGCGGTATTCTTCCCCCGCCGGGTCAGCATGGCCAGCCGGTCGGCAATGTCCTGCTCGGCGTCCAACAGGTCTGGCAGGTAGATATAGGGCACACCCTCGTACAGTTTCACCCGCAGCTCTTCGGTCTGCAAGCAGCGGTCCAGAGCAGACGCCAGCTTTTCCGGCGGCTGGTGGATGAAATTGGAGGCGGTGTCCAGCAGCTGGCTCCGAGGCAGGCAGGTATGGCCGTTGCCCGCGTTGTGACGCAGGGTGCGCAGGAGGGCAGCTTCCAGCCGCTGGGCGCAGTCCCCTGCCATGTGGTAATACTGAGCAATGCTGTCCGCATGGCGGAAATCCAGCTGCAGCGGCTCCCCGCAGAGCAAATAGGGGTTCTGGGCAATGGCGTTCATGGCACCGGGGCCAAAGGTGCGGAAGACCTCCATAGCCCGCCGGGGGCTGATCTCAAACTGAGCCAGATAGGCGATGAGCTCCCGCATCCCGAACATCCGCTTGAATTCCTGCTGGATGCGGTCGGCCTTATCCGCCGAGATGCCTGGGATCGTGGTGAGCTGGGCCGGGTCATTGGCGATGATCTCCAGCGCCTGGGCACCGAATTTATCAAGGATCTTGTCCGCCGTCCGGGCACCGATATAAGGCAGTGAGCGGCTGGCCAGGAACGCGTACACGGCTTCCAGATCCTTGGGCATGTCCGTCTCGCACTCCTGCGCATGGAACTGGCGGCCATAGGTGGCATGGTTCTCATATTTGCCCCGGCAGATGACCGTCTCGCCCGCGTGCAGCTCACCTACCACGCCGCAGACCACGGTCATGACACCGCCGCCGGATACCTCGAACACCGTATAGCCGTTGTCCGAGTTTTCATAAATGATGTCCTCCACGGTGCCTTCCAGTTGTTCCAGCTCCTGCTCCATTGGCTCACCTCCCTGTTTCTGGCATAATTATTTATAGTATAACGTTTTTGAGGCGATTTGTAAATCCGGCGCAGCAAAAAGCCGCTCACCCCGGAGGATGAACGGCTTGATTTTATGGTTTACAGACTGTTCTGCACTGCGTGTCCCTGCTGATTTTCTTTTTCATTCATCAGCTTTTTGCGCACCACAAAGTACGCCGGGATGAGGAAAAAGCAGGCAAAGAACCAGGCCACCGGGTTGGCGATGCAGGCAGCAAAGTAGCCCCACAGCGGCACAAAGAGGAAGCCCACCATGGCACGGGCCACCATCTCAGCAACGCCCGCAAACATGGCAAGACCCGAATAACCCAGGCCCTGGATGGTGTAGCGGTAGATGATGAGCACCGCCAGCGGGATGTAGAAGACGCTGTTCCAGAAGATGAAGCTCTGGGCGTTTGCCATGATCTCCACCTCGCCGGCGTCCAGGAAGAGGCCAATGAGCAGCTTATCCGCAAAGCGGAGGATGATAAAGGAAGCAATGCTGTACACACAGCCGATGCTCAGCGCCGTGTTGACGCCGCGGTTCACTCGCTTGAGGTCGTGGGCACCCAGGTTCTGGCTGGCATAGGTGGTCATGGCCGTGCCGATGCTCTCCAGCGGGACAGACAGGAACTGTGCGGCCTTGCCGCCGGCCGTCTGGGCGGCCACGATATCACTGCCCAGACCGTTGACGGCACCCTGCAGCACCACGCTGCCAATGGCCGTAATGCTGCACTGCAGGCCCATGGGGATGCCCATATTGCAGAGCTTGAGGCAGTGATCACGGCTGAGTTTTCCCTCTTCTTTGGACCAGCGCAGCTCATGGTAATGCCGGGCAATGTACCACAGGCTGCCAAAGCCTGCCACGGCCTGGCTGAACACCGTGGCAAACGAAGCGCCGAACACGCCCATTTTGAAGACGATGATGCAGAGCAGGTCGAGGCCGATGTTCAGAAAGCTTGCCATCAGCAGGAAATACAGCGGACGCTTGCTGTCGCCCAGGGCGCGCATGAGAGCGCTGGTAACATTATAAAGCAGGGTGAACGGGATGCCCCAGAAGATAGTGCGGACGTAGATGTCCGCCAGGTCGATGATATTGGCCGGGGTATTCGTCCAGACCAGGATGGGCCGGGTGAGTGCCACGGTCACGATGGTGAGCACCACCGCAAAGATGATGCTCAACCAGACCGTGTTGGCCGTGTAACGGCGCATCTGGCTGTAATCTTTCGCGCCAAACGTCCAGGAGATGGGGATGGAGAAGCCGCAGGCGATGCCATTGACAAAGCCCAGCACCAGATAGTTCAGGCCGCCCACGCTGCCCACCGCCGCCAGCGCTTCCACGCCAACAAAGCGGCCGACAATGATGGTATCGGCCAGGTTGTAAAACTGCTGGAACAGGCTGCCCAGCATCAGCGGCACCGCAAAGGCAAGGATCAGCTTGAGCGGGCTGCCCTGCGTCATATCTTTTGTCATACCATAGCCCCTCCCATGGGCGGTTTTCTTTGCTAAATTTTTGCCGATAAAAACGCCCTGCCGCAGAAAAAGGGCAGGACGTCTCGGTTTCCATGAGTGGTATTATAATCAGGGGGCCATTTTTTTGCAAGAGGTTTTGCAAAGATTTCCCGGTACAACATTCACAGTCTGCCGCGCAAAAAACTGTTGATTCTGCTCAAGAGATCTTCCAGCATTCTGAAAATCCCGCTTTCAGGCATTCCCAGCCAGCAGATGCAGCTCCCGTTCCAGCTGCCAGCGCAGCCGGGAGGGCAGCACCTCCCCTGCCGCGTGCAGGGCGATGGTATCGCCGGAAGCTGCTGTTTCCGGCTCCATGGGGAGGGTCACAACCGCCTCGGCACCGCCGCCGGAGCCGGCTTCCAGCGCAAAGCCCCAGCCCGCGCGGCGGCAGACCGCCCGGCAGATCTTCAGGCCAGCGCCCGCACCGCCCAGGAAACGGCGGCGGTTCTCCTGCCAGTTGGCCGGGCCTGGCAGGCCGCAGCCATGGTCCGTGACCGTCAGCTGCCAGGCGTCCTCTGCCCGGCACAGACGCAGAACGATCTTTCCGCCCGGGGCAGAAGCCCGCAGCGCATTGGAGAGCAGATGGAAGACCATCAGCTCGGCTTCTTCCGGACTGCCCAAAACCGGGCAGGTGTCCGGCTCGCAGGATACGGTCAGGTGCACTTTTGCCTGCCGGGCCATTTCCTCCCGCAGGGATGCTGCCTGCCGCAGAACACTGCACAAATCAAAACCGCGGCGGGACGGCACCGGGTCCTCTTCCAGCGCCATCAGGTCCATCATCTCGCTCAGGGTGCGCTCCAGCCGGGCGGTCTGCAGCTCCATATCGGCCAGCGCCTGCCGGGTGGGCGCGTCGCCGCTCTCCCGCAGGTGCATCTGCAGATATTCCCGGTTCTGGTCCACGAGCCCAATCGCATGAAAGCAGACAGCCTCAAACTCCCTGCGCGGGAACTCCATACTCTCCGGCTGCTCTTGTGGTGTCTGGCGCATCCCATCGCCTCCTGCCTTTGTGTCAGTATCCGTATTCCTGGCTGATTTGTGCCCGCAGGGTATAGATCAGCTTGCCTGCGGTCACTTTCTGCCCTGCCAGATGCGTTTTCCCCTTGAATGCTTTCCACGCGGGCATCTGCCGCGTTTCCAGCGCGTCGATCAAACGGCGCAGGCCGCTGTCCACCGCCGCGACGGTCACATTGTGGTGCTCGGCCACCCCCTGCAGGATCTCCTTGCGGATGGCCAGCTTGCCTTTGGACTGGCTGGCAATGAGCACCGCCTCGGTGAGGTAATCACAGTTGCTGTCCGGCTGGATGATGCCCCACTCCTGATACATCCGGCCAAAGCGCTGCTCCAGCGTTCCAGACTCCTGCCCGGCCGCTGTCAGCAAACTTGCCAGCAGCTCTTTCAGGCTGCTCTGGCGGATGAGGTAGCAGGGGCCGTCCGGCGAGAAGCTGGACACAGCGGTTCTTTCCCGCCGGGCATTGTCCTGCAGCAGGAGCAGCGGCTTTTGCGGCAGGCGGCTCATCCGCTCCAGAAATTCCCGGCTGTCCATATCTTCCAGCGGGCCGCCCAGCACCACGACCTCAGTGTTCCGGCCCTGTTTCAGGCTCTGCAGCAGTTCTTCGCCGCTGCGGTACTCGCTGCACAGGATCTCCGCACTCTGCTCCGCGATATACTGGTGCCACACCCGCAGCTGATGTACATCATAGCTGGCCAGTGCAACGCGCAGCCCGGTGTTCTTCCGCTCACTGCTCACCCGCCGCGCCTCCCTCCGGCCGCCAAAAATACCGCGTTTCCGCTGTTTTTGTCGATCTCATATTCCATTCCTCCCTGCTTGCGGTTTGCGTCGAAATGTGTCTCTACATTTTATAATTCTATAAAGCAGGGGGAGAAGATTCAATCCCAAAAAAGCGTCAAAAAGTGTCGAAACTCCGCATTTGTTGACGCATATCGACGCTTTGTGAAGCGCAACAATGCAGTTTGGGGCGTGTCCGGTGTTTTCCGTCAGCGGGTATAATGCCCCGCCTCTACACCAAGAATAACATTACCCACCCGCAAAAGCAAGCGCTTCTTCGCAGTTTTCAAACTTTTGTTGTCAAATTTCAGCCGCGCAAAACTTTCCTGTGATAAATCCATGGTTTGTTCACATTCATTTGATAGAATAAGACGGTTATCTTGTTATTTTTCTGTCGGCGCGCGTCCGGCAGACCTCCGGGCAGCCCGGTTTGCCGGGCCGGAAACACGCATCCGGCTCCGGGCCGTTGCCCAGAAAGGCAGGTATATGCTTCAGCTTAAAGAAATCCGCAAGGAATACAAAACAGGCGATTTGGAACAGGTCGCCCTCAACGATGTCAGCCTGAACCTCCGTGACAATGAGTTTGTCGCCATCCTGGGCCCCAGCGGCTCCGGCAAAACCACACTGCTCAACATCATTGGCGGCCTTGACCGCTATGATGGCGGTGACCTGATCATCAACGGCATCTCCACCAAGCAGTACACCGACCGCGACTGGGACTCCTACCGCAACCACACCATTGGTTTCGTGTTCCAGAGCTATAACCTGATCCCCCACCAGACGGTGCTCTCCAACGTGGAGCTGGCACTGACCATCTCTGGCGTGTCCGGGGCCGAGCGCCGCCGCCGGGCCGTGGAAGCCCTCAAACAGGTGGGTCTGGGCGACCAGCTGCACAAGCACCCCACCGAGATGTCCGGCGGCCAGATGCAGCGGGTAGCCATTGCCCGCGCGCTGGTCAACAACCCCGACATCCTGCTGGCGGACGAGCCCACCGGCGCGCTGGACAGCGAGACCAGCCTCCAGGTCATGGAGCTTTTAAAAGAAGTGGCCAAGGACCGGCTGGTGGTCATGGTCACCCACAACCCGGAACTGGCTGAGCAGTACGCCACCCGCATCGTCAAGCTGCGGGATGGTGTCATTATCTCGGACACCCAGCCCTACGCCCCGGACGATGCCCAACTGGCCCCGCCCGTCTACAAGAACATGGGCCGGGCCTCCATGTCGCTCTGGACCTCGCTGGCTCTCAGCTTCAACAACCTGCGCACCAAGAAAGCCCGCACCCTGCTCACTGCCTTTGCAGGGTCCATCGGCATCATTGGCATTGCGCTGATCATCTCCCTGTCCCAGGGTGTCAACGATTACATCGACGATATGGAGCGCTCCACCCTGAGCGAGTACCCGCTGCAAATTCTGAGCAGCGGCATGGACATCACCTCCCTGCTCTCGTCCAGCAACGCGTTCACCACCCTGACGGGCACCCAGTACACCTCCTTGACCGTAGCCGAAGAGGGCAAGATCCCGGTCAAGCAGCTTGTGACCAAGATGGTGTCCGGCATCAGTTCCAACGACCTGACCTCTCTCAAAAAATATCTCGAGAGCGACGAGTGCACCATCCGGGACGACGCCACTTCCATTGAGTATTCCTATAATGTGTCACCCCAAATTTACCGGCAGGACGCGGACGGCAGCATCCGTAAAGTGAACCCGGATTCCACGCTCTCGGCACTGGGCATCAGCTCTTCGTCCTCCACCAACAGCCTCATGTCCAGCATGATGGACACCAGCGTCTTCTACCAGCTGCCCGAGAGCAGTGATCTCTACAGCTCCCAGTACGATGTCAAAGTAGGCCGCTGGCCCGAGACCGCCAACGAGTGCGTGGCGGTGCTGGGCAAGGACGGAAGTATCATTGACTATGTGCTTTACGCCATGGGCCTACGGGACAGCGCCGAGCTGGACAAGATGATCCAGCAGTTTGCGCAGAACCAGAACGTCGATCTGCCGCAGGATTTCCGCACCTATTCCTACGAGGATTTCCTGGGCCTGAATTTCAAGGTGGTGCGCGGCGCGGACTGCTACGAGTACGATGAGACGTACAACATCTGGAAAGACAAATCCGAGGACAGCGATTATATGAAGCAGCTGGTGGCAGGCGGCGAAGACCTGACCATCGTGGGCATCGTTCAGCCCAAGGCGGATGCTTCCGCCGCCATGCTCTCCTCCGGCATCGCCTACCCTGCTGCCCTGACGCAGCATGTCATCGAGGAGGCCAAGACCAGCGCCATCGTTCAGCAGCAGATGGCCGACCCCACCACCAATGTGCTGACCGGGGAACCCTTTGGCGATTCCAAGGGTCTTGTCAATTCGCTGGATCTTTCCACGATCTTCTCTGTGGATACCGACGCCCTCAAACACGCGTTCTCCATTGATTCCAGCGCCCTGAACTTTGATCTGGACGGTGCTTTTGACCTGAGCGGCGGGGCGTTCGACCTCTCCTCTCTCATAGACGCATCCAATTTCAAGCTTGATCTGGACGCTCTGGCCGACAGCCTGGGCGGGATGGAGAACCTGCCGGACATTGACCTGAGCGAGGCCTTTGCCGGGCTGGACCTCTCCATCTCCCCGGACGCCCTGCAGGCCTTTGTGCAGAAAGTGTTCAAGGGATACAAAAACTATATCATCGGCAACGGCATTCTCAACTTTAAAAAGTGGAGTTTTTCCGCCTACCTGAAGTCGGAGCAGTTCCAGCAGCTGCTGGCCGAATCCATGCCGGATCTGGTGGACACCGACGCCATTCAGGGCCAGCTGACCGAGGCCGTTTCCGGCGTGCTGCAGACTGTACTGGAAAGCTACTCCGACCAGATCACCGACGCGCTCCAGACGCAGATCTCTGCCGCACTGGAGTCCTCCATCCAGTCCGCCATGGGCCCGCTGATGCAGTCGTTCCAGCAGAACCTGCAAACGATGCTGGAAAAGAATCTGGCCCAGCTTGGCAGCCAGATGGAAAACGCCATCAAGATCGACACCAAGACGTTCCAGAGTGCCATCCAGCTCAACATGAGCACCGACGACCTCACGGAGCTGATGAAATCCACGCTGCGCTCTTCCAAATCCAGTTATGAGGGCAACCTCTCCGCCTTTGGCTATGCAGACCTTGCCTCCCCGAGCCAGATCAAAATTTACCCCCACGATTTCGACAGCAAGGCCGTGATCTTGGAAAAGCTGGACGCCTACAACGCCTCCATGGAAGCACAGGGTCTGGAAGACAAGACCATCCGCTACACCGACCTGGTGGGCACCCTGATGACCTCCGTGACGGAGATCATCAATATGATCAGCAGTATGCTGGTAGCATTCGTCTCCATCTCGCTGGTGGTCTCCTCCATCATGATCGGCGTCATCACCTATATCAGCGTGCTGGAGCGCCGGAAAGAGATCGGCATTCTGCGCGCCATTGGCGCTTCCAAGATGAACGTTTCCGAGGTGTTCAACGCCGAGACGTTCATCATCGGCCTGTGCTCGGGCGTCATGGGCATCGTGCTGAGCGAGATCCTGCTCATCCCGGGCAACATGCTCATCCGGCAGGTCTCGGGCAGCGACACCCTGACGGCCATCCTGCCGCTGGACGCCGCCGCGTTCCTCATTGTGCTGGCCACCCTCCTCACCATTCTGGCGGGCCTCATCCCGGCCATGGGTGCCGCCAAGAGCAACCCGGTCAAGGCCCTGCGGTCGGAGTAAAACCGCTCTTCCCGATACGCGCAAAACCCCGGACAACAGGCAAACGCTTGCTGTCCGGGGTTTTCTTGTGTCGGAACTTTATCGCTCCACAGTTGTAGAAAGGGTGGTGCTCCAACGCTTGCCGGGTGCCAGGCAGACGGCTGCTGCCCGCTCGTTCCACTCCTGGGGATCGTTTTCTGCACTGGGCAGGGAGTGCCACGGTTCAATGCAGACAAAGCGGACGGGCTTTGCCAGGGCACTCCAGATCAGTTTGTACGGGAAGCCCTCCACATTGCAGACGATGTGCCGCCCGGTATCTTTTTCATAGATCCCCAGCGTTTTGGTGCGCAGACCTGCCATGCAGAAGCTGTCGTTGGAGAACAACTCATCTGTCAGCTGGATCTTTTCCGTGTTCTTCCACTTGTAATAGCACCGCCCGCTGAGCAGACCATGGGGCCGCGCATCGATGATAACGGGGCTCTCCGGCTGGTCGAACCGGAATTCATAGTCCTCTGTGGTATGGCAATCGTCAAATGGGATGTTGAATGCCGGGTGGAAGCCGATGCCAAAACGCAGTTCCTCCTGCCCAGGGTTTTCCACGGTCAGGGTATGGTGGATGGTCTTGCCCTCCAGCCGGAACATGCTGGTCAGAACAAACTCAAACGGGAACCACGTTTCTTTCAACTCCGGGCTGGACCGCAGTTCCATGACGATCTCGTGCTCATCCACCCGCACCAATGTGTGCTCCACATCCCGGGCAAAGCCCTGCTTGACCACATGATAGGTTTTGCCCTTGTGAGAGTAGGAGCTCTGGGGCAGTTCCCCCGTCCAGGGGAAGAGAATGGGTGCGTGACGGGGCCAGACCTCCGGGTCAGCCTGCCAGAGCACTTCCTCCCCGGCTGCGTTTTTCAGGCTGACAGCTTCCGCGCCAAGGGTGTCCACCGTCAGGGTAAAGAATTCGTTCCGAAGCACTGCCTGCATGGGAAACGCCTCCTTTTACATGGTCTTCTCGTACAGCTTGATGATGTCCTTCACCGTGCTCTGGCGGGGGTTGGCGGGAATGTTGCCGCTCTTCATGGCGTCCTCGGCCATGGCAGGGATCTTATCCGCCGTCACGCCCACTTCCGACAGGGTGGCCGGGATGCCCAGTTGTTCGTTCAGATGGCGCAGCTCCTCCACCAGCATATCCGGGGTAAAGTTTTCGATGGGGCCATTGCTCTCCCGGATGTAGTTGTAGATGACCTCATAGCGGCCATGGTCGGCCAGAGCGTTGTACTCCACCACATTGGGCAGCAGGATGGAGTTTGCCACACCGTGGGGCACGTTGAAGTAGGCGCTCACCGGGTGGCTCATGGCGTGGACATTGCCCAGACGGGCCCAGGCAAAGGAGATGCCCGCAAAGTTGGAGCCCAGCATCATGGCACAGGCTGCCTCTTCATCCTGGCGGTTGGCCACAAAGCGGCGCAGGTTGCCGCCAATCAGCTCCATGGCCTTTTCCGCCATGGCATCGGAAAACGGGGTGGCGTTGCGGGAAACATAAGCCTCCATGGCGTGGATGAGGGCATCCACACCGCAGGAAGCGGCAATGGAAGCCGGGGCCGTCATGATGAGCTCCGGGTCCAGCACGGCGTACTTGGGCAGGATCTCATAGCTGAAGACCGAGAGCTTGTAGTTGCGCTCAGTGTCCGTGATGACGGCAGAGGCGGTCACCTCACTGCCGGTACCTGCCGTGGTGGGAATGGCGATCATAGGCACGATGGGGCCGGGCACCTTGTGGTTGCCCTCGTAATCGGTGATCTTGCCGCCATAGTTGACCAGCACACCCACGGCTTTGCCCACATCCATGGAGCTGCCGCCGCCCAGGGCCACGATGCTGGTAGCACCACACTCCTTGTACAGGGCTGTTGCCTCATTGACCACAGCCACGGTGGGGTTGGGCACCACGTCCAGATAACTGGTGCACTTGAGTCCGGCCGCCTCAATGATATCCTGTACTTTTTTGACGACACCGATCTTTTCCAGCCCGCGGTCCGACACCAGCAGGATGTTGTCAGAGTGGTTCTCGGCCAGGATCTCCGGCAGCTTTTTCAGGCTGCCCATGCCAAACTGGATGTTCTGCGGAATTTTGAAGTTGAAGTCTTTCATGGCTGCTCTTCCTTTCTATCGTTACCCGTTAAAAATGGAGTTCGGTTCTCTGGATCAGGTCTTTCTGCAGGGGCTTGCCCAGCTCCACAAAGTAGGCGCTGTAACCTGCCACGCGGACCAGCATGTCCTTGTAATCCTCGGGCTTTTTCTGGGCGGCCCGCATGGTGGCGGCGCTCATGATGTTGAACTGGACATGCATGGCGCCCTTGTGGATATACTCCTCAATAAAGCTTGCCAGATTGTCCCGGCCCTCAATGCCCGCCACAGCTTCCTGCGGGAAGCGGAGATTCATCAGGGTGCCATTGGTGGCGAGACTGTGATCCACTTTGGTCAGCGAGTTGACGATGGCCGTGGGACCGTTGATATCGTGGGAGCCAAAATCCGTGTGGACCGGGCCCATATTATCGGAGACGGCCTCCCCTGCCTTGCGGCCGTCCACCGAGGCATTGGTGTTCAGGCCCATGGCAACGTTGGCGTTGACGGAGTAGACACCGGGGCTGAAGATGCCGCCGCGCGGCGTCTTGCGGCCTGCAATGTGCTTGCAGTACGTCTCAAACATGAACTTGAACAGCTCGTCGGCGTAATCGTCATCATTGCCGTAGTGGTGCACTTTGGAGCTGTTGACGAGGGCATACAGCTTCTCGTAGCCTTTCCAGTTGTGCTTGACGGCTTCCAGCAGCTCGGCACCCGTGCAGCGTTTCTCGTCAAAGACCAGCTGCTTGATGGCGGCCAAGGAGTCCGCACAGGTGGCCATGCCGCTGGCCTGGGGGCCGATGCCGTTGTACTTGGCACCGCCCTCGGTCAGGTCGTGGCCGGACTCCATGCAGTCCTCAAACAGAGCCGAGACATAGGGCAGCGGCTTGAGGGCACGGTGGGCGTTCTCGATGACGCAGAGGCTGGAGCACATCTGGTTGGTCCAGTACTCAAACTGGGTGTCCACGCTCTGTTTGACTTCCTCAAAGCTGGCGTAGCGGTCCAGGCTGCCCGTGTCGGGGCCCAGATGTTTGCCCAGCGCGCCGCACTGGCTCCAGCGGGGGCAGTGGGGGCCGCAGTCGATGCAGCGGCCGCCGTTGAGCACCATCTCCATCATCTTGGCGGTGTTGACATAGGCGGCATCGTGCCAGCCATACTCCTTGCCGGGCAGGCTGATCTCCACGCAGCCCACCACGCAGTAATCCCGGGCTTCTTCCAGCGTCATCCCCTTGCGCATCATGCCTTTGATGGCCGGGCCATCGTTGAAGAGCTTGGGGTGGCCATAGCCCGCCCGGATGCACTCCACGGCTTTGATGCGCAGCTCTTCGGGGGTGCCCTCATGCATCCGGACGCAGACCCAGGGGTTCATCATCCGGGTGTGGGCGGAGGCTTCCAGCATCAGCATGGTCAGGTCGTTGGTGGCATCGGTGCCGTCCCGCTTCACACCGCCAATGGTCAGGCTCTCGCCGCCAAAGCCGCGGCCATTGCGCAGGGCCATGCTGCCCCGGTCTTTGAGCTTGGTGGGGTTGTTGAGCTTGACGTACTCCACTTCCAGCAGTTCCAGCGCAAAGTCTTTGGAGATGCTCTTGTCGGCTTCGTAGTAGGGGTAAAGCCACTGGTCCATCCGGCCATAGGAGATGGAGTGGCCGTTGGACTCCACGCAGATGAGCATGGTGGCAAAGTTGAACAGCTGCAGCGCCTGCCAGAATGTCTTGGGCGTGCCGCCTGCCACGGCATGGCAGTTGACGGCGATCTGCTCCAGCTCTGCTTTCCGCTTGGCGTTCGGCTCTTTGGCGGCCATTTCCTCGGCCAGCACGGCATACCGTTCAATGTACTTCTTCACGGCGCTGTGCATGATGATGACCGCCTGATAGAATTCCCGCTTGGTGCAGAACTCGGGGTCGTGCATATCCAGCGCGGCCAGCTTCTGTTTGGCCCGCTCCAACAGTCCGTCAAAGCCCAGCCGCATCAGGCGGGCGTAATCCACGGCCAGGTGGCCGGTACCCGCATAGTGATAGAGGTTGGTCTGGTAGATCTTCTTGCCCGCCTCGGAGCCCTTGAGCTGGTCATCGTCCAGCCGGACGTTGATGTAATCGTCCAGCGTGCGGCCTTTCCACCAGCTGCACAGGTCTAAAATCTCCTGCTTTTCTTTCTCGTTGCGGATATAGAACTGGTCGTGTTCCCGCTCCTCAAAGGGGTGGTTCTGCACCTCGTCCAGGATCCAGTTGACGGAAAATTCCGGGTAGATGGGCGCGGATTTGACGGGCGAAGCGATCTCGCCCACAATGAGGTCATCGTCGTAAATTTCAATGCCGCAGTGCAGCAGCACATTCTCAAAGGCATAGGCCACTTTGAGCTTTTCGGGCAGGTGCTCGTGCTGCTGATAGCTCTCGGTGACGAGGCGCAGGCGCTCTACATCCACATCATAACCACGGTCCAGAAAAGTCTGGCGCAGCTTGTTGATGCGGGGGTAGGGCGACCAGTCCTCGTGGTGGACCTGATAGCCCAGGCAGTAAACTTTATCGTACGGCTCGGTGCCGCGTGCGGTGGTGTGGACAGTTGCCATGGATGTTCCTCCTTGGTGTGATGATTTATTCCGGTTGACTCTCTTCTTTTTCTTTGGTGCCCACGAGGCAGTGGATGCCCCGGCTGTTGAAATACCTTGCAATTTCTTCTACCCGCCGCTGGAACGCCCGGCGCTGCAGGCGCACGGCTTCCATCTGGTACGGGATCCCCAGTGATTTGTATTTTTCCTCGCCCAGCCGCATAAAACTCAAAAGCTGCAGGGTTCGCACCTGCCCGCCCAGCTGTCTGAGGATAAAATCTGCGCTGGCCTCGATGTTCTGCCGCCCATCGTTGACCCCCGGGATGACCGGGATGCGGAGGATGAGCTCCCGCCCCTCCTGTGCCAGGCGGCGGAGGTTTTGCAGAATGAGCTCGTTGCCCACCCCGGTATACTGGCGGTGGAGGGCAGAATCCATCAGCTTGAGGTCCGAGATGATGAGGTCGGTATAGGGCAGAACCTTTTCCACCTCCGACCAGCTGGCACAGAACGTGGACTCGCAGCAGGTGTGGTAGCCCTCCGCCTTGCAGGCGCGGAAGAGGGCCTCCACAAAATCGCTCTGGACCAGCGGGTCCCCGCCCGAGACGGTCACGCCGCCGCCCGAGCGCTCGTAGTAGCCTTGATCCCGGCGGATGAGTTCCATGCACTCCTCCACCGTCATCTGCCTGCCCCACTGCTTGAGCGCGTCGGAGGGGCATTCCTCGTAGCAGGCCAGGCAGTCCGTGCATTTTGTCCGGTCAATGCCCGCCAGCTTGCCCGCCGTAAAGCGGAAGATGTCTCCCTCCGGGCAGCTGTCCTCACACCCGCCGCAGACTTTGCGGCCGATGCATTTGGTCCGGTAAACCCCAACCTGGGGCTGCGGGGCCCAGCTTTCGGGGTTGGAGCACCACTGGCACCGCAGCGGGCAGCCCTTTAAAAAGAACTCCGTCCGCATCCCGGGGCCGTCGTGAATGGTAAAACGCTGGACGTTGAACACGATGCCCGTTTCCGTCACATTGCCCGCCTCCTTTCCCAGTTTATTTCTCTGATCGTTTCTGGCTTGATTCTAACAGATGCCGCCTCTCAGAAACAGTGGACAACAGGCTGATTTTATATAGGGAACATTCCCTATTTTTACGGCACAAAAAATGCCGGGCAGAGCAGCCGTTTCCGGCGCTCCACCCAGCATTTTACGGGAGATCTTCTTTTCTGTCTCAGGAGTCACTTTTTCGGGTCGTTCTGCTCCATCCAGCGGTAGAGCTGGAACCGGGAGTTCACCCCGCACTTGAGGTAGATATTCTGCACATGTTTCTTCACGGTGTGGTAGCTCACCACCAGCTTATCCGCTACCGCCTGATAGGTCAGGCCCTTGGCCAGCAGGCGGGCCACCCGCAGCTCCGCTTTGGTCAGGGGCTGGCCGGTGCCCGCGGGCAGGGCCTCGCTGTTTTTGCCAGCTGCCGCAGGCTGCTCCGCCCGGGCAATGGTGATCCAGTGGTAGCGGTCCACAATGCCGTTGGAATAGCGCTGGTCGTAGGTGTAAATTTTGAAAATATAATCCCGGATGACCCGGGTCTGCACCCGGTTTTCGGCGTGGCCCAGCTCACTGCCCAGCAAAAACGGGAGCCAGCTGCAGGGCCTGCTTCCATCCAACCCATCGGCAGCCCCGCCCAGGATATCATCCAGGCAGACCTTTGCCGCGTGGTTGCAGCTCATGATGTGCATAAAATCATCCGTAACGAGATAGGCTTTTTCCCCCGAGAGGATGATCTCGCTCTGGATGTTGGAAATGATCTTGGCCTGCTCGTATTTCTTGAAGTTTTTGTAATCGTTGGCGATGTAAACGTAAATCTGTTCCAGCTGGCTCAGCTCCTCGGGCGTGAAATCGCCCTCTTCCCGGCTCTTGAAAAACGCCACCTGAATATACGCGTTGATGCCAAATGCCATGGTCACGCTGTAGCGGGCCCCGAAATTTTCTTCGAGAAAACGCACATAGCTGCTCTGCTCATAATCCTCCGGCGGGATGAGTTTGGTGGAGTGGTAGAGCCGGGGCGTGACGTTGTTGTAGGTCAGTTTATCCTGCACGGCCTCCCGGTACAGCGTCTGGCGCACCACGTCGGCCGGCTGGCAGCGGCGGTAAGGGTGCTCCTCGCAATCGGCCAGCACCCCGTTGCGGTGGGTCCAGGAGAGGAAATTGCCCTGCGGATCAAAGTAGGAGATGAGCACATTTTGCAGCCCGAAATTCCGGGCCAGCGAGTCCAGCAGGACCACGTTGAAAAACTCATCCGCTGAGATCTGGTGCTCCGACAGCTCCGAGAAAAACCGGAGGCGTCCGTCTTCTGCACGGTCCATGTCACTCGTCCTCTTCGTCTTTGGCCCAGTGGTAGGCGCAGCGGACTGCCTTGTTCCAGCCCTTGACCCGCTTTTTGCGCTCCTCCGGGGTGATGTTGGGCGTAAAGGTGCGATCCACCGACCAGTTCTGCAGCACATCGTCGGTGGATTTCCAGTACCCCACCGCCAGGCCTGCCAGATAGGCGGCCCCCAATGCCGTAGTCTCCACGCAGGAGGGGCGCTGCACCGGCACATTGCTCACATCGGCCATGGTCTGCATCAGGTAGTTGTTGGCGGAAGCGCCGCCGTCCACCTTGAGGGCTTTCATCTGGATGCCGGAATCCGCCTCCATGGCGTGGAGGACATCGTTGACCTGATAGCACAGGCTGTCCAGCGTGGCCCGGATGATGTGGTACTTGTTGCAGCCGCGGGTCAGGCCCACAATGGTGCCGCGGGCGTACTGGTCCCAGTGGGGCGCGCCCAGGCCCGTGAACGCCGGCACCACATAGCAGCCGTTGGTGTCCTTGACCTTGCCGGCCATATACTCGGAGTCCCGGGCTTCTTCCAGCAGCTTGAGCTCGTCCCGCAGCCACTGGATGGCGGCACCGGCCACGAAAATGGAGCCCTCCAGCGCGTAATGTACTTTGCCGTCCAGGCCCCAGGCAATGGTGGTGACCAGGCCGTTTTGGGAGAACACCGGCTGCTCGCCCGTGTTCATCAGCATGAAGCCGCCGGTGCCGAACGTATTTTTTGCCTCGCCGGGGGTAAAGCAGGTCTGGCCGAAGAGCGCCGCCTGCTGGTCGCCTGCCGCGCCCGCGATTTTGATGCCGTCGCCAAAGTGCATGGGGTCGGCCCACTCATAAAAGCAGCTGGAGGGCATGGGTTCCGGCAGCATACATTTGGGGATATCAAGCTCTTCCAGAATCTCATCGTCCCACTGCAGGGTATGGATGTTGAACATCATGGTGCGGCTGGCGTTGGAATAATCCGTGACATGGATCTTGCCACAGGTCAGCTTCCAGATGAGCCAGGTCTCCACGGTGCCAAACAGCAGCTGGCCCGCCTCTGCCTTTTCCCGCGCGCCGGGCACGTTGTCCAGAATCCATTTCAGCTTGGTGGCGGAGAAATAGGCGTCAATGACAAGGCCGGTCTTCTGGCGGAATTTCTCCGTCAGGCCTTTGGCCTTGAGCTCGTCGCAGTAGGCGCTGGTGCGGCGGCACTGCCAGACGATGGCGTGGTAAATGGGCTCGCCGGTGTCACGGTCCCACACGATGGTGGTCTCGCGCTGGTTGGTGATGCCGATGGCCGCAATGTCCGCCGCGCTGGCTCCCACCTGGTTCATGGCCGAAAGTGCCACGCCCAGCTGGGTGGTCCAGATCTCATTGGCGTCGTGCTCCACCCAGCCCGGTTTGGGGAAATACTGGGTAAACTCCTTTTGTGCCACACTGCACATCTCGCCTTTTTCATTGAACAGGATGCAGCGGTTGGAAGTGGTTCCGGCATCCAGTGCCATGATGTATGACATGGGGAAACTCTCCTTTTCTGGTAAAAATAAAAGCTGTGGGGCAAGCGCCGCCCAGAACTTTGCAAAGCCCTTGCGCTCTCTTGCTCCACAGCACGCTTTTTGCCTGTTTGCCTGATAAAATTTTCAGCCCTGATAAAACAGCTCGTTGGTCACAACCGCCAGCGGCCCGATGTATTCCAGCTTTTCAGCCAGTTCTGAGACACGGATATAATTTTCGTCGTAGGCGGGGTCGTACCGCTTGCAGGCGGCGAGGAATTTTTCCCGGAAGTGCGGCAGCTTGAACATATACCCGTACAGGATCAGATGATCCGGCGTGAACATGGTCAGGCAGCCGCCCACCACATCGGCCAGCACCTCAATGTCCGCATCCAGTGCCTCCCACATGGCCGGTTCGTCCAGCGCGGCGAGGGTGTCCAGATTGTGCACGGTAATGTTCTCGGGCCTGCCGCCCACGGCAGCCCACAGCAGCGGGGTCGTTTCCGGGCTGCACACCTGCCGCAGATGGCGGGCAATGGGGTGGCTGGCTACCCGCGTTTCCAGGCAGCCGTGCCGCCCGCAGCGGCAGAGCCTGCCGTTCTTTTCCACCCGCACATGGCCGATCTCCGCCGATTTGTACATCCGGCTCTCATAGATACGGCCCTGCGCAATGATGGCGGAGCCCACGCCGGGGCCCCATTTGAGCAGCAGCAGATTCTCCTCCGTCCGCCCCAGGCCATACGTCAGCTCGGCCTGGGCAAAGGCCTTGACGTTGTTTTCCAGCAGCACGGTACACTCCAGCGCCTCAGCCAGCGGGGCAGTTACCTGCACGGGCTGATCCCAGACGCGGTAAGCGTGGGTGCTGACGCCCTTTTCCCGGTCCACCGGGCCGGGCACCGAGACGCCCGCCCCCAGCAGCTCTTCCCTGCCGATGCTGTTTTCCCAAAGCAGGGCTTTGCCCACATTGGCCACCCGCTTTAAAAACACCTCCGGCTCCACGCTGGTATCCGTGGGGATGCGGCGGGTGATGCAGTGCTCTCCCCGCAGATCACACAGGGTGACACTGGTGGCGGGGGCCTCGATGCTGATGGAGAGAACATGGCGGTAGGCGTAATTGATGCCCAGCAGGATCTTGCGCCGCCCGGCGCGTTTATCCTCCTGCTGTACCTCGCCCAGCTCAAACAGAATGTTCTGGGCCAGCAGCTCTCCGCACAGGGTAGTCAGGCTGGCCGGGGTCAGGCCCAGCCGGGCCGAAAGATCCTTGCGCGGCATGGGGCCGTGGTCGTTCAGCAGCTTTAAAATGGAGCTGCGGTTCTGGTTTTTGACGTTTCCGAGGTTCAGGCCGCTGTATGCCATCTCCACACCTCTTTCCCTGTATATCTGGCAAGCATTCTCAGTTACTTAAATCAAGTATACTCCGTGTTTTCCGTAGTATCAAGAGAAAATCGCTTATTTCAAGGCGATTGTTTGCTGTTTTAGGATTTCAGAATTTGCAGACTTCCACGCCCAGCATGTTGCCCAGCTTTTCCAGCTCGTTGGCCACCTGGCCGTACACCACCACAAAGTGGGGCTCCCAGCCGCCCTTGACGGTGCCATAGACGACATCCTTGGCGCTTTCCACGGTCTTGACGACCACGGAGGTGCCGTTGAACTGCTTGGGCTTGTCCAGTGCGGAACCCTCCGCGATGAAGAAGCGGAAACTGCCGTCCGGCTTGCGGCCCACACGGAAGATGGTGACATGCTCACAGGCCTCACAGCCAAAGTCCATCACGGGGCCGATCTTGCGGTTGGGGTGGACGCCCACCTGCGCGCCGGTATCCTTGCGGGCCAGGTCACAGGCAGCCATGCCGCAGTGCCAGAACGTGATGGTCCCCTCTTTCTCGTTCATGGAGACGGGGTCGCCAAAGAAGCAGGAACGGCTGGTCAGGTCGCTGCCAATGAACATGGAGAGGGCACCGTAAGCGTCGGACTCGCAGCTGGCGGAAACGCCGTTGGCGTTGAGCAGGGAGAGCACGCTGCACACGGGGGTACCAAACTCGGTGAAGAAATCCGGCCAGCAGCGGGAGCAGAGGGCCCCGATGTGGTTCTCGCCCACATAGCTCTTATACGCCTTATAGAGGCGGGCAAAGTTGACCACGTTGTTTTCCGGGATGGCCTCCAGGCCGACAATGGTCTTGCGGGCCTCGGCCAGCTCGTCGGCCAGCTCCTCCTCGGTGTAACCCTTGGCTTTGTTGATGAGCTCACGGGCCTCGATGGAATCCAGCGTGGTGCCAAAGGTGCTCATCATCTCAGCGTCCAGCGCGCGGCCAAAGCCGAAGCCCTGGGGCGTGTGGCCAATGGAGATCATCTTGAGGCGGCGCAGGTCGTACTTGACCTTGGCGGCACGGATGGCAGCGCCCACTTCCCGCTCCACTTCGGCCTCGCCGGGGGCGCCAAAAATATACTCAAACTTGCCCTCGCCCCGGAACGCCGTGATGGCGTTGCCGGCGGAGTAAGCGCCCGTCAGGCTGTTGAGGCGCAGGCGGGTACCGTCGATGACCGGCTCCCGCAGGGTCCACAGCACAATGGGGCAGGCAAAGCGCTTGAGCACCTCGCTGGCGTAAGCGGCGTTGGCAAAGGTGATGTTCTGCAGCACGATGAGGTCGGGGTTGAGGGTATCGAGGTATGCGTCCAGATCGTTGATGGTCAGCAGCATTTTCTCGGGCACGGTGCAGTCTGCATTCAGGCCCTTGAGCATGGCAATGGATTTTTCAAACTGATCCTGTGCGCTCTCCAGATGGAACGTACCAACACCGATGGGCACATAAGCTACCTGAAAACTCATAATCAATTGCTCCTTTTATTACTCTCTTAATTTCTGGTTTTATTTCTTTGCCGCCTCCCTCAAAAAATGCGGGGCCGGGCACACCCCAGCCCCGCAGACATGAAGGAGAGAAGAAAGAAGAAAAATCAAATTTTATCAGTCGTTTTCCGCATGAGCAGCGGCCATTTCGGCTTCCTGCTGCTCGTTCAGCTTGGCAACACGGCGGTTGACGCGGATCATGGAGACCAGCAGCACCACGGTGATGATGAGGATGACTGCGGAGATGGGGCGGGTAATGAAGATGCTGTAGTTGCGGTCATAGCTCATGGAAGCGGTGACAAAGTTCTGCTCCATGATGTCTTCCAGGATCATGCCCAGCATCAGCGGGGTGTTATCAATGTCCAGAACCGTCAGGATGTAGCTGAAGATCAGGATGCCTGCGCAGATGATCAGCTCTTTGGTGTTGCCGGTGGCTGCAAATGCACCTGCAAAGCAGAACATGATGATGACAGGAGCCAGATAGGTGTAGCGCACCTGCACGATCTTAGCCACCAGACGGGTCATGCCAAGGCCAAAGGGAGCCAGCAGGATGTTTGCCACCAGGCAGCCGATGATAATGGTATAGGCCATAACGCCCTGCTTGGTGAACATGGTGGGGCCGGGCTGGATGCCGTGGAGCACGAACGCGCCCAGCAGCAGAGCGGTAACGCCATCACCGGGGATGCCCAGCGTCAGCAGAGGGATCATAGCGGAGCCAACGACCGCGTTGTTGGAAGACTCGGCGGCAGCGATGCCCTCCAGGCAGCCTTTGCCGAACTCTTCGGGGTGCTTGGAAGTGCGGCGGACTTCGTTGTAGCAGAGGAACTGTGCCACACCGCCGCCGACACCGGGCATTGCGCCCAGAACGCTTGCGATCGCGGAAGAACGCAGGCAGGCGGGCAGGATGCTGATCATCTCTTTCTTGGTGATGCCCTGCTTGTCGATCTTGCGGGCGTCGTCCAGCTTGCCGCCGGAAACTTTGAAGTCACGCAGTTTCTGCACCACCTGGGTCAGCGCGATAAGGGCGATCATGGCGGGCAGCATGTCGATGCCGTATTTCAGAGTTGCAGAACCAAAGGAGAAGCGGGTGACGCCGGTGACGGCGTCCATGCCCACGCAGGCCATCAGCAGGCCGATCATGCCGGAGATGAGGCTCTTGGGCAGGCTGCTGCCGGAGACACCGGCGATGAGGCTGATGCCCATGATGCCCAGGGAGAAGTACTCCACGGAGGTGAAGTTTGCCACCAGCTTGGTGATGAGGGAGGCGCAAAGCAGCAGTAACACTGCCGAGAACAGGCCGCCGAACACGGAAGCGAACAGCGAGGTATCCAGTGCCTTTTTCACCTTGCCCTTTTTGGCCAGCGGGTAGCCATCGAACGTGGTGGCGATGGCGGAGTTGGTGCCCGGGGTGTTCAGGGTAATGGCGGAAATGGAGCCGCCGTACATGCCGCCGACGTAAACGGCCAGCAGCAGGATGATGGCGGAAGCCGGGTCATCGAACGTATAGGTCAGAGGCAGCATCAGGATGATGCCCAGGGTAACGCTCAGGCCGGGCACGCAGCCAATGACCATGCCCAAAATCAGACCGCCGAAGATGAGCAGCATGTTGTAAACAGTGAACACCTGCGGGATAGCCTGCGAAATCAATGCAAAATCCGACATCAGATGATCCCTCCCAACAGGCCCAGAGCGGGCAGCGAAATGTTAAAGACGTTCTTGAACAGCAGGAAGATGGCAAAGGCCGAAATCAGAACCACAATGTAGGGGCCGGCCTTGCGCTCGCCCACGTAGAACAGCGCCAGCGGGAAAACGATCAGAGACGCCAGCACATAGCCAATGCAGAGCATCAGGCCGATATACACGCACATGCCAAGAATGAGGAGGATGGCGGGCTTTTCTTTTGCCCAGTCAAACTCCACCACCTTTTCCTGCTTGAGGACAAGGCTCTGGATGATGAGGGCGATGGACGAAACCAGCATAATCGCCAGGCAGATCCCGGGGATGATGCGGGGACTGGGGGCACCGGAATCATAGGCCGGCACGCGGACCTGACTGGGCAGCAGGATAATGAGGAGCAGTGCGGCCACTCCCATAATAACGCCCGAGACCAGATTGGTCTTGATCTTGAATTTCTTCATCGAAATTCGTTCTCCTTTCGTACGGTAACCCGACATCGGTTTCCTAAGTTTCTTTGCCAATTAAAAGTGCCGACGAGCTGCACCGGCAGCCCGTCAGCACAAGGTTCATGCGAAACGTGACCGATGCGACACTTGTTTCTATGCTTCAGGTTTAGGCCTGACCGCTCAGATTCTTGTAAGCATTGATGGCTTTCTCACAGGCTTCGTTGATGAATGCCTCTGCCTCGTCGCCATAAACTTCAAAGCGGTTCAGCAGGATGGAAGCGATCCACTCGTTGAACTCGGGCTCATTCCAGACATCCTTGGTGATCTCAATCATTTCGTCGATGAATGTCTGGTCGGCGCCCTTGTGGGCTGCCAGCACGCCGCCCGCAGGCAGGATGCAGGACTCATAGTCGTTGGCCGGGTTCAGTTCCGGAGCCTTGGAATCGCCTGCACAGGTGGGGACGGTAATGGGGCCGGACGGCGTGACGAAGCCCTCGAACGCGCGGTCGTTCATGGCCAGAATGGGGATCAGGGTACCAGCCTCGACCTCGTCCTTGGCAGCCTGGGTGGTGCCGACGAAGACATCGACCTCGCCGTCGGTCAGGCCCTTTTTCTGGTTTGCACCGCCGTCATACGGAACCACGGATACCTTGCCGCCCTCCATGGCGATCAGGGAACCCCAGGACAGATGGCAGTCGGACAGGGGGTTGCCGCCGGACATCTTGATGCCGCCGTTCTTGGCCTTTTCCAGAATGGAAGCCAGCGTCTGGTCGGGCGTGGTGTACACGATCCAGGTACGGTCATCAATGGTGCCGATGGGATACATGGCATCACGGTCAAAATCCACTTCCTCGGTGCCGAACTCTTTGCCCAGATCATGGCGGTAGCAGACGCCATAGCCAAAGACCAGCAGCTCTTTTGCCACGGAGGTACTGTCATCAGCAAAGTAGGTGGCTGCGGCGAAACCGTCGCCGCCGGTCATGTTCTCCACGATGAAGTTGTACTTCTTCTGGGTCTGGTTTGCCACCTGTCCATATTTGCGGGCCACGATATCCGCAGTGCCGCCGACGCCGTAGGGGCAGATGATCTTAATGGTCTCGCCGCCGTTGCTGGGCTCCTCGGAAGCTGCGGTAGAGCCAGCCGTGGAAGCTGCGGCGCTGGTGCTGCCTGCATTGGAAGCGGCACAGCCTGCCAGGATACCGGAAGCAGCCAGAACAGCGCTCATGGACAGAAATTCACGACGTTTCATAGTAGTGTTCTCCTTCACATTTCTCTTTTTCTTGTTTGTGGATGTTCGGTTTGCGCTTTTCACGAGGTGTCACTTCACCAGAAGCGAAAGCCCCGAAATGAACAACAGAATGTAGGTCAGCTTCATAAAGACCAGCTGGCTCATGCGGGCCACCAGCTTGCTGCCGATGAACATGCCCGCCAGCAGGAACGGCACCGAGATGGCCAGCATTTTCACCGTGGAGGGCACCCACAGCCCCGCCTGGACATCTTCCAGGAAGACGAGGGTGTTGAGGAAGACCCACACTGTGGAAATGGTAGCGCGGAAGACGGTTTTGTCTTTGATGCGCCTGGTCATGTAACCGGTGAGCAGCGGGCCGCCGCTGACGAACAGCCCGTGGATGATACCGGCCAGCACCAGCAGTGCATAGGTGCCGACATTGCCTTTGCTTCCCTGCTCCTCCGCGGGCGGTTCTGTTTTGGCGTCCGGCTTGTGTACGAGCTTGTAAAAGCCCTGTACCGAAAGCCCGATGACCAGCAGGCCCAGCAGTTTGTAGAGCAGGTGCTCTTTGCCAACGAACAGCCCTTTGATGAACACGGCACCAAAGATGCCCAGTGCCATGACCACCACGATCTTGGCCAGCTCTTTCCAGGCGATCTTTTTGTAGTTGCCCACAAAAACATACACGCCGGAGAAGATGGCCAGCACATTTAAAATTGGCTTTGCGATGTCGTAGCCCACCAGCATCAGGCTGGGCGGCATGGCTAAGATGGTGCCCGCGAAGCCCGTGATGCCGTGGATGATGTTCGTCAGCAGAATGACGATGTAAAACAGGATCTGATTCCGCATAGCTTACTTCCCGTACTTTGCACGGATGCTGTCAAACAGCTCCGCCCACTGGGAACCCTTGCGGCAGAACACCGGGGTATCGCCCAGTTCCGCCGGAACGGTGTGGGTCCCCTTGGCGTAGTGTTCGCCCGTCCACAGATGGGTCCACTCGTCGCTGGGCAGGTAGACCTCCCACTCCGTCTTGCCGCTCTGCCACACCGGAGCCACCAGCAGGTCCGGACCGTAGAGGTACTCGAACTGCTCAGTATAGCTGCGGGGGTCGTCCTCGTACTGGAGGAAGAGGGGCCGCATGACCGGGGTACCCTTGGCGGCGTTTTCAGCCACCAGCGTTTTGGTGTAGGGTGCCAGCATGGTGTAGATATCCACCAGACGTGCCAGCTGCTTCATGCAGTCGTCATCGTCGTAATACTGGAAATTGGTGTCGGGGCGGTTGCCTTCGTGGGTGCGCATCACGGGCATAAAGGCTGCCATCTCCGCCCACCGGAGGAAGACCTCCTTGGTGCGGCAGTTGTCAAACAGCGAGGTGTAGCCGCCGATGTCGCAGTGGTTGAGGCCGCAGCCGACCATGCCGGAGCTCAGTGCCGCGCAGATGACGGTGCACAGGCCGTCATGGCGGCTGAAATCCACGCTCTGGTCACCGGCCCACAGCAGGGTGCAGTATTTCTGGCTGCCCGTGCCGCCGGCCCGCATGAAGTAGACCACCTGCCCCAGCTTGCCGCTCTCTTTGACGGCGTCGTAGTTGCATTTTGCCCACAGCACCGGCCAGTGGTTGTGCTCGATCATCGGACTGACGCCGTTTGCCAGCACCAGATCGTCGGTGGGGAGATACTCGCCAAAGTCTGCCATCCAGCCGTCGATGCCAATGTCCAGCGTGTACTTTTTGATGACCTCATCCTTGAACCAGTTGTAGGCCTCGGGGTTGGTGAAATCCACCACGCCGCAGTAGAACTCGCCAAAGTCCACCAGGTAATCGGAACCATCCGCCTTTTTGGCGAAGACGCCCCGCTTTTTGCCCTCGGCGTAGAGCTCGCCATCGTTGACGAGGTAGGGGTTGACGTAACCCAGGAACTTGATGCCCCGGGCGTGGAGCTCTTCAATGTGTTTGGGCAGATCGGGGTACATTTCCTTGTGGAAATGCCAGTCCCACTGCAGGCGCTTGCCAAAGCTCGTCACCCGCTTGCCGCACCAGTCCTGGCACCACAGGCCGGAGACCTTGATGCCGTGCTCCAGGCTCTTGTCCACGATGCCAAAGCTGCGCTCGTTGCCACCCTGGGCACCGATGATGAGGCCATTATAGATCCACTCCGGCAGCTCCGGCTGGCGGCCCAGGAACGCGGTCAGCTTTTCCAGCAGCTCCACGAATGTGGGGGCGGCTTCGATGCGGATAAAGCCCGGCACATTCCAGCACTGCAGCTCATGGTAGCGCGGGTTGCGGAAATCGAAATCCCCGTAAGCCGTGGTATCCATGTGGAGGTAATAATGGCGGCTGGAAACGTAGGTCGGCTGCGGGTAATTGGTGTTGTAATAATCACCGCCCGCACCGCCGTTTTCCACGTCGCTGCGCCAGGTAACGTAGGTCGTTTTGTCACGGCCAACACCCGGCTCGCTGGACCACAGCGGGAAGTGGCGGCCCCGCAGATCAAAGTAACTCATCTGCTCGCCGCAGCCGTAGACATGCTCGTCCTCGGCCGCTTCCACATGCAGCCAAAAGCGGTTGATTCCCTCGGCTTTTTCCGCCACCGTCAGGGTGACAGCGCCCTCTTTCTCGGTGACCAGCAGCTTGAGCTGGCCCTCAAGATCCAGCTCTGTCCCCTGCTCTGTCACACGGGCAGAAGTCAGGGTCAGGGGGCGGCGCTCCAACAGGTGATCTTCCAGCTTGAAGTTGCCGCGGTACATTTCCACACGCTCTTCGCCGTAGCCGACATAAACCATCGGGGTGTTGGCGTCGGTATGCAGCAGCACATCGCCGCCGTTTTTCAGGGTAAAGACCCGGTCTTTGCAAATGATCTCCATGGTTGCCCTTTCTCAGCCATTCGGCCCTTTAATAGTGGAGCTCCTTGTTCTCGCCCAGCAGGCCGGGGTAAGCGCCCTGCTTGATGAGCGGCTCCCGCTCCGGGTGTGCGATGACCCACTTGTTTCGCTGGAGCAGCAGCTTGCTCTCCGGGTCGCCGTTCGGGGTCTTCTCGTCCAGCGGGGTGTTCGTGCCCCGCGGCAGGATAACCACGCCCTTGAAGCCTGCATCGCAGACCCGGCAGGGCGAGAGGTGCAGCGTGGTCTGGTACATCTCCACCGCCGTGCCCTTGGGCACAAAGAAGACTTTTGCGTTCTCAAACCGGTAGGTGTTGTCCTCGATCTGCCACACATGGCCCAAAATCAGCATGAAATCCGTGACAGCCACATTGATCTCGCTGCCCTTGTGATACTCAAAGCCGTTCCAGGTAGTATTGCGGCCATTGCAGTAGCCCACTTCAACGGGCATGTCGCCGTAGAATTTTTTCTGCACCTCGGCACTCACGGCCAGGGCTTCCATCTCGGGCACGCTGGCAACATAGGTGTTGCCATTTTCCGGGATGGGGGTGTTCTGCTCCATGTAGGCGATCATCTCACTGAAATCATAGCCCGTGACCACCCGGCCATAGGAGGCGAATTCCGGATCCAGCACGCTGTGCACCGGGACATCGTTGACCTGATTCAGATGCTCTAACCGATTTTCCATCACTGCACTCCCCTTTTATCAGTGGCCCCGGACCAGTTTAAAGGTCGAGCGCCAGTCGTCGCCGCCCATTCCGGCTTCCATACCCTTGTCGTAAACTTTCTTGACGTTTGCCTCACCGGGCATGTCCAGGCCGCACTCTTTCGCCAGGTTCATGCAGATGCCCACATCCTTGGCGGCGTTGGCCAGAGAGAACGCGGTGGTATAGTCCTCATCCCGCAGCTTCTGCCACTGGCCGTCCAGATAGAAGTTCTGGCCGCCGCCGTAGGAGATGGCCGTTGCATAGTCTTCCACCGAAATACCGTTGAGCTGTGCCAGAGAAAGGGTCTCGTTGACGCCGTTCTGGATCTGCGTGACCAGTGCGTTGTGGCAGATCTTCATGACCAGGCCCTTGCCGTTATCGCCCATCCGGATGATGTTCTCACCCATGTAAGCGAGGATGGGGCGCATGGCCTCGCAGGTGGCTTCGTCGCCGCCCATGTAGATGCCCAGCTTGCCGGCAATAGCGGCGGGCTTGCTCTTGACGACAGGAGCGTCCATGAATGCAGCGCCCGTGGCCTTGACCATCTTGCTGATCTCCACCGAGACGCTGGGGTCGATGGTGGACATATCAATGCAGGTCTTTCCCGCGCCCAGCACCGGGAGGATGGTCTTGTACACGCTCATGGAGTGCTCGGATTTGGGCACCATCGAGATGATGACGTCGGACTTCTCGGCCAGTTCCACCGAGTCCTTGCAGGGAACCGCGCCCTTGGAGGCCAGCAGCTCCACTTTTGCGGGGATGAAATCGAAGCAGTAGACGGTGTCGTCATGCTTCTTGACAATGTTTTCGCACATGGACTCGCCCATGATGCCCAGACCGATAAAGCCGATTTTCATAGTGCTTCTCCTTTTGCTCCTGCTCACTCGCTGCTTTGTGTTCCGCTTACTCCGTCACGGTGTTATCCCATGCATTGATGAACGTCTCAATGCCCTGGCGGGTGTAAGCGTGCTTGATGGCGTCCTGATAGACGGCCAGGCCGGTGGTAACGATATCGGCACCTGCCACCGCGCAGTCCACGATCTGCTTGGGGGTGCGGATGGCCGCGCAGATGATCTGGGTCTTGCCGTAGAAGCCGTAGTTCTTATAGATATCCACGATGTCCTTGATGTACTGCTTGCAGTCCTCACCGTTGGCCTCTTTCCAGCCCAGGAACGGAGAAACGAAGAGGGAGCCGTTCTTTGCGGGCCAGATGGCCTGTGCCGGGCTGAACACCAGCGTCACGTTGGTGCGGATGCCCTCTTTCTCCAGGCGGCGGGCAGCAGCCACACCAGCCTCGGTGCAGGGGATCTTGATGACGAAGTTCTCGCTGATGGCGGAGACTTTCTTTGCGGCGGCGATCATCTCTTCGGTGTCGTCCAGATGGGGGTTGATCTCCACGGAGACGGGGAACTTCTCGTAGCCCTCCAGGCCCTCTTCCTTGATCCAGTTGGCGATGTCGGTAATGGCCGTCAGGAACGGCTTGCCGCTCAGCATGATGTGGCGGGGGTTGGTGGTAACGCCGTCAATGCCAAAGGTGTTGTAAGCGAGCTTGATCTCATCGAGTTTTGCGCTGTCCAGGAAGTACTTCATAATCATTTTCTCCTTTTAGTTAAAAGTGTTAATCAATTCGTTTTTCAAGCAAGCAATCGTTTTTTGTTTGAGATTCGTTATTTTTTATCAAGCTTCAAATCTCATCCGGTAAAAAATCTTTAATTGATTAAAAGCGTTAATCAATTACTGTACCTGCATTATAGCGCCGTGCGGAGCAAATTGTCAATACTTTAACATCATTTTTTAATCTACTATTTGCCAATGTTTGAGAATTATTTTTGTGCTTGTTGCACATTAGCGGCTGCTAACCATCCGTGTCATGCGGATTTTCGGCTCTCCTTGCGCCCCGCATCCTGAACGATCTCTGGCCTCCGAGATCGTCAGCGGCAAAGTAAAGATTTCAAAGAGAAACCTCCCTGTTCCTAGAATGTGGTTGGCAAACCCACACTCTATTCTACGGGGAGGTTTCTCTTTGTCGAGGGCTAAAGCCGTTTTTATTCCACCAGCGGAGCGGGTGGTTGTCGCTCGCTCACGCTGCCCAATGCCAAAAAGCCCCTGCGCAAGAGAAACTCCTGCGCAGGGGCTTTGGTTCTGTTTCGCTTTTAGTTGGTGCGCACGGCTACCAGCAGGCGGATCTTATTGCCTGCGGAATGGCCCTGGTTATCGTACCAGCCGATCAGTTTGTAATCCTGGGGATTGAGGTCGGCCAGAGAAACTTTGTAATAAGTTCCCTGGTTCCACAGATAGACCTGGATGTCGTCGGCGGTCTCATAGCGGGTATCACCTTTCATGACCCAGCCGGCGCCCAGCTTATCCACCACCACCGGGGAAAGCTGGACCATCGCATTGACTTTTTTGCCGTCGGCGGATTTGCCAATGGCCACGCCGCCCGCGATGACCGGGTACTTGACCGCAGTGGTATAGGTGACCTGCTTGCCGTTGACATAGCAGACATAGTTGGCACCGGAGGCAAAGTAATCAATGATATTGCCTGCCACGCCGCCTACATTGTCGCCCACCTTTTTCAGCACGTAGGAAGCCAACCGGTCGGTGCTGCCGGTGAGCTGGTTCCAGGTGGTGCTGACGATGCTGCCATCCACCAGACCATACAGCACATCGCTGGTGCTGGGCAGCATGATGTTGCGCACATCCAGCGCGGTCTGCTTGGCTTTCTGGTCGTCATCCTCGGTGGTCGTGGTCATGCCTGCCAGAGACGAGCTTGTCGAAGAGGAGGAGGAAACTTTCTCGTTAATTTTCTCGTCGATCTTGCTGCCCGCATAATCGGTGGCTGCCTGGATGCCATCCAGTGCCGCGTACTCCCACAGATCGCCCGTCACGTCGCTGAGGATGAGGCGGTCGATCTCGCCTTTTTCATTGGTGGTATAATATTTGACGTCCGTGCCGCTCAGAGTGACCCCCGATAGGCGGCTGGGGCGAACTGCCCCAGCCAAACCCTCCGAAGTCGTGTCCAGAATTTCCACGTTACTGGCCAGGGCCGTATTGTCCAGGGCGGTGCCCTCGGCGTTGACGGTGCCGCTGGTGGATTTGGTCTCAAGGCTCTGGATGTTCTCACCGTTTTCATCCACGGTGATGGCCACCAGCTTGCCTGCCGGATAGTTGAACTGTTTGTCCACGTTCACGCTGCGGGTCACGCCATCGGTGCAGGCAACGGCCACGGTCTGCTGCACATCCGGGCCGCTGTTCTCCACCAGGCTGCGGCTGGTGGTCTGGACCACGCCGTAGAACACCTCGTTGGCGGCGTCGCCCGTCAGAACGGAAACCGCTTCATCGTTCATGCCCAGCAGCAGGGTGACCACCTGGCCCACGCCGCCGCCGTTCAGAGCGGAGAGCTGTGCCGCCACAGAGGAGGAAGCGATGGTGTACTCGGTGCCTGCCACGGTAACAGAAGTGGGGGCATTGGCCGAGGGAGACACGGCCGTGATGCGGCCTGCGGCCTTGCGGGTGTAGATCCATACCGTCTGGGCCGTCTCGTTGTAGTAGTAAACGTCATAGGCGTTGAGGGTGGCGTCCGTGGTCACGGTATCGTTGCGGTAGACCGCCGTGGGTGCAAAGGGCAGCTGGGTGCCCAGGCCCGCCACAAAGGGGCCCTTGACATTGCTGAGCAGGATGGAAGAGACATCCACCACGCCGTTATTCACGGTAAAGCCCAGCGAAGAGGCATAGACTTTGCCCTCCGCGGTGGTGGCCGTCAGGGCATTGTAGAGCAGGACAGCGCCGTCTTCCAGCGTCATCCCCTCGCCCTGGGTCTTGGTCAGGTTGTCCCGCAGACCCAGCTCGTTTGCCTTGTTGAGCTGTGCGGCCGGGAACGTACCGCTGAGAGTGGTCACGTCATAGCCCAGCAGCTTGAGGACCGCGGTGCAGGCTTCTTCCAGCGTGACAGCATTGTCCGGGCGGAAGCTGCCGTCCGTATAGCCGCTGATCCAGCCCTGCTGGACCGCAATGCGGACGTAGGGCGCATAGGCGGAGCCGCTGCTCACATCCGAAAAGAGGGTACCCGTGGAGCCCTGGGTCTTGGCGCTTTCCCGGTAGGCGGAGAACGCCACCATCAGTTTGGTCAGCGCGCCGCGGGTAAGCGGCGCGGCCAGGTTTGCCGTCTGGTCGGAGGTCAGGCCGCCCAGCGTAACGGCTGTCTGGACTGCCGTGTTGGAGCCGCTGGCCGAGGCGGGCAGGATGAGCATGGAGCAGGCCACGCAGACCGCCAACAGCAGCGCAAGAATGCGTTTCTTCATAGTTTCACTCCTTAATCAGTATGCTTGGTTCTCCCAAGGGGAAAACTGGCGCGTGAGCGCCTGAGAGGGCGCGTTAATCATATCTCAGAGCTTCAATGGGGTTGAGGCGTGCGGCACGTTTTGCAGGCAGGTAGCCAAACAGCACACCAATGCCCACCGAGATGCCAAAGGCCACGGCAATGGAGCCGGCGGTGGGGGTGACCGTAATGGGCATATCGGTCATGATGACGGCCAGGACCTTGGTGGCAACGGTTGAGACGATGTACCCCAGGCCAATGCCAATGATACCGCCCAGAGCAGACGTTGTGCCCGCCTCCACCACAAACAGGCTCAGGATTGTTCTTTCCTTGGCACCCAGTGCTTTGCGGATGCCGATCTCACGGGTGCGCTCGGTAACAGAGACCATCATGATGTTCATGATGCCGATGCCGCCGACCAGCAGCGAGATGGCCGCAATGGCCGTCAGGACCGTGACCACCATGTTGACCATGCTCGTCATCATATCCAGCATCTCGCTCAGGCTGATGACCATATAGCCGCTGTCCGAGTGAAGCAACTCCTGCAGGCCATTCTCAATGATGGCCTTGCCCTTGGAGATATTCTCCTCATCGGACACAAGGACCGCGTAAGAACTGGCCGTGCTGATGCCGGAGACACGCATGGCCGTGGTGTAGGGCACAAAAATGCAGTCGTCGCTGCTGCCCTCCTGATCGGAGGGGTCGTCGATCTCGGCTTCCAGCACGCCCACAATGGTGTACCACTCTCTGCCGATCTTGATGCTCTGGCCAATGGCGTTGCCGCCATAGCCCACCCGGCTGATGTAATCGCCTACCATGCAGACCTTTTTGTTGGCGTCCATGTCCACGTAGTTCAGGGGACGGCCCTGCGCGATGGTGTAGCCATCCATGTTCAGATACACTTCGCTGACGCCTTTGACGGAGGTGCTGCTGTAACTGTCATCGTCCGTACCGACTTTCACCGTTCCGCTCATACTGATGGAGGGCGAAACAGCCCCAAGGACATCCGAGTTTTTTTCCACCAGTTCATAGAAGTCCTTGACTTTAACAGAACGGGAGCCGTAGCCCATGATCTGCACGGTCAGGAGGTTGGTGCCCATATCGGCAAACTCGTTCTGGATGCTGGTGGTCATACCGTTGCCCAGGCCCACAATGACCATAACAGCCATCACACCAATGATGATGCCCAGCATGGTAAGGAGTGTACGGAATTTATTGCTCCAGATATTCTGGATGGCTTCACGGAAGGTTTCGTAGATCATACGCTGCCCTCCTGTTTGGTTTCATTCTGTGGTTTTACCGGGCCCGGGATGACCAGGTTGGGCTGGACCACCGCCTCCGGGGCGTGGGCGTCGCCGTCGTAGACGACACGCCCATCCTCCAGCCGGATGATCCGCTGGGCCTGCACCGCAATGGAGTTGTCGTGGGTGATGAGCACCACGGTGTTCCCCTGCCGGTGCAGCTCCTGCAGCATCCCCAGCACCTCGCGGCCGGTGTGGCTGTCCAGCGCGCCGGTGGGCTCGTCGGCCAGAATGACCGCCGGGTTACCCGCCAGAGCACGTGCAATGGAGACACGCTGCTGCTGGCCGCCGGAAAGCTGGTTGGGCTTGTTCTTGAGCTTATCGCCCAGCCCTACCCGCTCAAGAGAGGCGGTCGCGCGGCGCTTGCGCTCAGCCAGGGGGATGCCCGCGTACACCAGCGGCACTTCCACGTTTTCCAGCAGGCTGAGCTTGGGCAGCAGGTTATACTGCTGGAAGATGAAGCCCAGCATCTCGTTGCGGATCTCGGCCAGCTCGTCCTTGTTCATCTTGCCCACATCCCGGCCATTGAGCCGATAGGTGCCCGCCGTGGGCACGTCCAGGCAGCCGATGATGTTCATGCAGGTGGATTTGCCCGAGCCGGACTGGCCGACAATGGCCACGAACTCGCCTTTGTTGATCTTCATGGAGATATGGTCGGCAGCCTTGACCGTCGTGTCACCCATCTGGTAATACTTGCACACGTTGTCAAACTCAATGAGTGCACTCATTACTGGCCACCTCCCGGGCCGCCACCGCCAGGAGCACCGCCGGGGCCGCCGCCCATATCACCGCCGTCCATCACCAGTTGTACATTCCCGGCGAGGGTGGTGGTGCTGTATCTGGAATCATAGGCCACGGTGTCTTCCGCGGTCAGGCCGCTGGTGATGGCAATGTAGTCATCATCGCTGACACCGGTCTCCACCTTGACGTAAACGTAGCCGTCCGGAGCGGTCATGCTGTCATCCGCGTTGGCGGCGCTGGGCGAATCCTTGGTTACAAGGACGTAATTGCCGCGGGTGATGGCCGCATTGGGCACCGAGAGAACATTGTCGGCGCTCTCGGTCACGATCTCTGCCGTGGCGTTCATGCCGGGCAGCAGGTCGCCCATCTCGTCGATGCGGATGGTAACGGGGTACGTGGTGGTACCGCCGGTGGTGGTGCCTGCCTTGGAGATGCTGGTAACAACGCCCTCAAAGGTCTGGCCGGAAACGGCATCGGCGGTAATGGTGGCTTTCTGGCCCTCCTTGATGTTGAGGATGTCCAGCTCGTCCACGTTCAGGGTCATTTCCAGGTAGCTCATATCGTAGATGACGCACATGGTATCGGCCGTTGCCGTGCTGGTGCCCACGGTATCACCCACCTTGACATCCTTGGAAATGATCGTGCCGCTGATAGGAGCGGTGATGGTGTAATCGTCCACCTGCTTCTGGGTGTCTTCCACAGAGAGCTCGGCGCTGCGCAGGTTGTCGGAGGCGTTGAGCACCTGCTTGGTCAGGTTATCGCCAGAGAGCTGGATCAGAGCCGTGTCGGCGCTGACCTGAGCTCCCTCCTTGACGCAGAGAGCGGAGACGGTGCCGCTGTTCTGGGCGGTAACACTCTGCTCACGCTGGTAGCTGAACCGGGCGGAAGACAGGGCGCTGACGCCGTTGATGGTGGCAGTGGCCGCCTGGGAAGCGGTCAGGTTGCCGGTGTTGCGGACCGCGATGGTCACGGTGCGGACCAGCAGGTTGCCGCTGCTGAGGGTATCCGCACCGGAGACGGACTGCACGCTGCCGGTGATGGCCTCAAAGGTGCTGTCCAGCAGCACCTCCGCGCTCTGGCCCACGGCAAAGTTGGCGGCGTCCGCCGCCGGGAACTCCAGCTCCAGCAGCAGGGTGGTGTCGTCCCGGATGGTGGCGACTTCCTGCCCTGCGTTGACCACATCGCCTACCCGCACTTTAAAGGAAGCGACGGTGCCGGCAATGTCGGTGCGGATGTACTGGGCGTCCACAGCGTCATCGTAGCTGCGCTGGGCCTGGCCGAGGTTCAGCTCTGCCTTTTCCACGCCGCTGACGACATCGGAGCTGTCGATGGTGTAAAGGACCGCGCCCTTTTCCACCACATCGCCCACCTCAAAATCCGCGGTCAGGACATCGCCCTTGACCGTCGCCTTGACGGTGTAGCTGTTGGCGGCGTTCAGCACGCCTGATTCGCTGTACACATTGGTGATGTCCCGGTTCTCGGGCGTCACCTGGGTATACGCGGTCTCCGCGTTGACCGCTTTCTTCTGGCCCTTGGGCACCAGCAGCACAACGAGGATGGCCGCGATGACCAGAACGGCCACCAGCTTCTTCCCATTTTTGTGCAGGAAGGGCTTCAGGCCCTTTTGCGGCATTTCCGCTTCCTGTAGCGCGATTTCCAGTTCTTGCGGGGAGCGTTCCTCCGCTGGCTTTTTTCTAAATAGCATAAACATTGGCCTCCTGGGTTTTTTTCGGGGGGATGGGGCTTCCAAAATGCCCCTCTATATGATACAACGGAATTATAGCAGACTTTTCTTCAGAAATTCCCGAGGATTTTCTTAAATTTGGCTTAAGAATCGTGAACAGTTTATGAAAGCGCGTCAGAAACCGCACTGACACCCGTTTCCGGCGCTCTCAGGTGATGGGAAACAGCAGCGTGATCGCAAACTGCTCTGTCCCCTGCTCCACCCGGCAGACCGCGTTCATCTTTTCCATCATGGTCTCAATGCTGGTCAAGCCCACCTGGGTGCTTTCCTCCCGGTGCTGGCCGGGCAGCACATGGTTTGCAAAACGCAGGCCCACCCACTTTTCTTCCTTTCGAAAAGTAACGGAGATCTCCCGGCCGGGGTCGGCATACTTGATGGCATTGGACGTGATGTTATCAAAAACGCGGCGGATATACTGCATCTTGACCGTCAGCATCAGGTCCTCACTGCCAAGGTCCAGCGCGCAGGCAAAGCCACGCTGCTGCAATGTATCCACCATCTCAGCCAGCGGTTCCTCGAAAATGCGGGAGAAGTAAGCTGGCGGGTCCAATGTAACGACGGTGTCCCGGGTGACAAGGGCATACTCAAACAGGTTATCGGACAGCTGTTTGAGCTGCCGGGCCTTGGTGTCGATCTTGTTCAGGTAGTCATCTTTCTGGGCGTCGTTCTCATATTTGCGGCTCCGGACGATCTCGGTATACAGCAGCAGCGTGGTCAGCGGAGTGCGCAGGTCGTGGGACATCTCGGTGATGAGGTTCTTCACCTTGGCGGAGGCCTTTGCTTCCTCCTCCTGCTGCTGGCGCAGGGTGACCCGCATGGAGTCCAGGCAGCGGGCCAGCGTCGTCAGCTCATCCTCTCCCCGGATGGTAATGGGGTGGTCGAGGTCGCCGCCCTCCATGGCCTGGATCTCCTCACTGAGCTGGATGATATATTTCACAATGCGGCGGCAGGCAAACCAGAACACCACCAGAAACACACCCACGCAGAAAACGATCAGCAATTTACTGAGCAGGACCCACCAGTTGAGCACCACATTGCAGAACAGCTGTACCTGGGCCGGGCCATCCGAGAATTGGACAAGATAAAACACCTGCCCGCTCTTACCGGATTCCCGTTCCTCCTCCGAGCCATCTCCAAAACTGAACGAAAAGTTTGAACCGGGTTCCCGTTCCTCATCCGGGTCATCTCCAAAACTGAACGAAAAGTTTGAGTAGAGCATCCGATGCCCGCGGTAAATGTTCATCAGCAAAAAGCTCTGCTGCCCCACCCACTCATCAATCGCCCGGGTGTCTTTTGCGGAGATCTCCTGTGCTGTAACGTATTTCTGAAATCGTTCCACCTGCCGGGCAATGGAGCGCTGCTGAATATCGGAGTGATTATTGTAGTAACTCAGCCCCGCTCGCGTGGCAAACAGGAGCGCAAAATACAGCAGAATGCACACCAGCGCCGACGCCACCTGCAGGTGGAGCATTTTTGCAACGAGGCTCTGTCTGTTCATACCTGTTCCTCACTCACAAACCGGTACCCCTTGCCCCACACGGTACACACCCGCTTGGGGTTCTGAGGGTCGGCTTCAATTTTTGTCCGCAGGTTGCGGATGTGGACCATGACCGTGCCGTTGGAAGTATAGTAGTAAGGCTCACCCCACACGGTCTCATAGATCATCTCCACGGAGAAGATGCGCTCCGGGTTCTGCATCAGCATCCGCAGAATTTTATACTCCGTCTCGGTCAGGTCCACTTCCCGCTCTTCTACCCAGACCCGGTTGCAGTCCAGCGCCAGCTGAACGCCATTGGAAATGAGCTTCAGGTTTTCGGGCTGGACAGCCACCTGCCCCTTGCCCTGATAGACGCAGTACCGCCGCAGCAGAGCCCTGACCCGGGCACTGAGCTCCGCAAAGGAGAACGGCTTTGGCAGGTAATCATCGCCGCCCGCCGTCAGGCCCAGCAGCTTATCCGATTCCTGCGATTTTGCCGTCAGGAACAGGATGGGCACCGTGGACACCTTGCGCAGCTCCTCGCAGACTCGCAGCCCGCTCATGCCGGGCATCATGATGTCCAGGATGACCAGGTCTACTTCCGGGTTGAAGATCTCCAGCGCCCGGGTGCCGTTTTCCGCCTCCAGGATATGGTAGCCCTCCCCGGCCAGCAAAATGCGCACACCGTCCCGGATGTCCGGATCATCTTCCGCAATGAGTATCGTCTGTGCCGCCATGATCTTGTTTCCTCCCATTTTTCACGTTTCCAGCGTTTACCGTTTTCAGTATATCAGCAACGGCCCGGCTTTTCCATTGGATTTTTCTTAGGAAATCTTAATCTTTGCTTTAGATTTTGCCGCCAGACAGCACACAAGGCCCCCTGCACCGCTGCAGAGGGCCTTGATAAAACCGTTATTCCTCGGGAAATTCTTCCCGCGCGACCACCACAGCCCAGGGGTCTTCCGGGCTGCAGTCTTTGCAGGGCAGCACCTCGATGCGTACCCAGACATACTCCCCCGCCACCATTCGGCGGCAGCGGCGGATCACCGAGCGCCGCTCCCGGAACAATGCCGCCTGAAGCAGCTCCAGCTTCGCCTGCGCGCGGAACTGCGTTGCGTCCTCCGGGTGGATGGCTTTTTCGGCCACCAGCTGCTCGCAGTAGCTTTCCAGCTGAAGCGTTTCCTCTTCGGAAACACCCATCAGCCGTTCGTCCCGCTTGACGATGCGGTATTCCCCTGTAACCAGATCCAGGCGGGCCAGCACCAGGGCGTTATCGGCCAGGATCTGAAACGCCTGCAGGGTAATGGCACTCTTTTCGCTCACAAGACCGCCCGTAAAGGCCTTGTAATTCCGGCGGGTCATGTCCCGGCGCAGGTCCCAGTAATTTTCCATGGCAGGCTGCGCAAGCAGCTCCTCGGCCTGTTTCACGGCCATGGGCTTATAAAAATAGTACCCCTGGGTGTAAAGGCAGTCCATGGACTGGAGCATGAACACCTGCTCCTGCGTCTCCACGCCCTCGGCGATGATGGGCAGGTTCAGCCGCCTGGCCATCTCGATGACCGATTCCACGATCTGCCTGCCCTTGCTGCTTTCACTGTCCCGCACGATGAACTGCATATCCAGCTTGATGGCATCCACGCTGGTATTGCGGAGCATATTCAGGGAGGAATAGCCGCTTCCAAAATCATCCATCAGCACGGCAAAGCCCTTGCGGTGGAGGGCCGCGATGGTGTTTTCCACCATTTTCAGGTTTTGGGCCAGCATACTCTCGGTGATCTCCACCAGCAGCAGTTTGGGCTCCAGCTGATATTTCTGCACCAGCTCCCAGAGCACCTGCGCCACATCCAGCGCCGCGATATCCGAAATGGAGACATTGACCGAGATGGGCACCATGTTCTCGTTCCGGGCTTTCCAGCCGTGGAGCATCTGGCAGACCTCTTCCCACAGGTAGAGGTCCAGCCGGGTGATGAGGCCCGTCTCTTCCATCAGGGGCACAAACTCCCCGGGCGACACGATGCCCCGGGTGGGATGGTTCCAGCGCACCAGCGCTTCCATCCCCACAATGGCATGGGTCATGCTGTTGCACTTGGGCTGTAAGTAAAAGCAGAATTCCTCGTTCTGCAGCGCCCGCTCTATCTCAATGAGCAACTGCTGGCGCTGCTTGAGCTTTTCCCGCATGGAGGGACTGTACTGCTCCCAGTTGCAGCCCGCCTCATCCAGCTTGAAATGCTCCACATCCACGGCCGCCATACACAAGCGCCGTTCCGCGTTTTCCCGCAAAAAATCTTCCAGTTCTTCTAAGCGCGCATCTTTTGATCCCTGCTGTGCCAAGCCCTTTCCTCCGCACGTTTCCAGCTTTGCCATGGTTCGTTTGCTTCCTTCCGGTCAACGTCTGATGGTGTTTGTTTCTTTCTTTGAACAATCATAACACGAAAAGCTTTTCGGCGCAACCCCGTTCAAGAAATGGTACTGCATATCCTCACATTTTTGTGCATTTTATGCGCCATTTCAAGTACCTTTTGGGAGCGCTATCCGCTGCCGCCTGTTTTTGGCAAAAAGCACCCCAGAGCCGCAGCATCTCTGCAGCTCCGGAGTGCTTTTCTCGTTTTTGTTATTCGGTGCGGTCGGTCAGCACAAAGGTCAGCTCGGCAGTGGCGGCACATTTGCCGTCCACATAGGCGGACGCCTTGCCGATGCCCACCGGGCCCCGCTGTTCCACCAGCTCACAGTGGAGGGTGAGCACATCCCCCGGCGTGACCTGTTTGCGGAAGCGTGCATTCTTGATGCCGCCAAAGAGGGCCAGTTTGCCCGCGTTTTCCGGCAGGCTGAGAGCCGCGACGGCCCCGGTCTGAGCCAGCGCTTCCAGGATGAGGACGCCCGGCATGACAGGCTGGCCTGGGAAGTGGCCGCAGAAAAATTCCTCATTGCGGGAAACACACTTGCGGCCGATGGCCCACTGGCCCGGTTCATAGTCCAGGATGCGGTCCACCAGTGCAAACGGGTAGCGGTGCGGCAGGATGGCCGCGATCTGCTCCGAGGTGAGGCTGTTTGCGTTTTCACGCGCGGTGCGAGGTTCCGCCATGGTTCAGCCCTCCCACTTGCGCAGCAGCAGGCAGGCGTTGTGGCCGCCAAAGCCCAGGCTGTTGCTCAACGCGTAGGTCATGGACATTTCCCGGCCCACATTGGGCACATAGTCCAGGTCACACTCCGGATCCGGCTGCTCATAGTGGATGGTGGGCGGGGCAAACTGGTCCCGCAGGGCCAGCGCCGTGAACACCGCTTCCACACCGCCGGCACCGCCCAGCAGGTGGCCCGTCATGCTCTTGGTAGAGACAACCGCCAGCTCCTTGGCGTGCTCGCCGAACACCGCATGGATGGCAGCCGTCTCACAGCTGTCGTTCATGTGGGTGCCCGTGCCGTGGGCGTTGATGTGGTCCACCTGCTCCGGGGCAACGCCGGCGTCGGCCAGCGCCTGCTTCATGCAGCCGATGGCCCCCACGCCGCCGGGAGCCGGGGCGGTAAAGTGGTAGGCGTCACAGTTGGCACCGTAACCCACTACTTCCGCGTAAATTTTGGCACCGCGCGCCTGGGCGTGTTCAAGGCTTTCCAGCACGAGGATGCCGCTGCCCTCGCCCATGACGAAGCCGCCGCGGCGGGCGTCAAAGGGCAGGCTGGCTGCCTCCGGGTCCTGGGCCGTGGAGAGGGCTTTCATGCTGGTAAAACCGCCGATGCCCAGCGGGCTGATGCAGCTCTCGGCACCGCCGCAGACCATGATGGGCTCATAGCCATCCCGGATGCGATGGAAGGCATCGCCCACGGCGTTGGTGCCGCCCGCGCAGGCCGTGACCGGGCAGGTGCACATTCCCTTGAGGCCAAAGCGAATGGCGATCTGGGCCGCTGCCATGTTGGCAATGGCCATCGGGACAAAATAAGGGCTGACCTTTTCCATTCCCTTTTCCAGACCACGGCTGTGCTGCTCCTCGATGGTGGGCAGGCCGCCGATGCCGCTGGACACGCTGACACCGATGTGTTCGCCCTCTGCGGCCAGATCCAGGCCGCTGTCGGTCAGTGCCTCCGCGGCCGCGCCCAGCGCCAGCAGGGTGAACCGGGCCATCTTGCGGGCCTCTTTTTTATCCACAACCGTCTCGGGGTCAAAGTTTTTGACCTCAGCGGCCAGCTTGCACTTGAATTCGCTGGCGTCAAACTGGGTGATGGGCCCAATGCCGCACTTGCCTGCTTTGGCAGCGGCCCAGCTCTCGGCGGTGGTGTTGCCCAGCGGGTTCACGGTGCCAAGGCCCGTAATCACGACTCTGCGTTTTTCCATAAGAGAATTTCTCCTTTTACATTGCCATGCCGCCGTCTACACAGAGCACCTGCCCGGTGAGATAGCCGCTTTGTTCGGCAGCGAGGAACGCCACCGCGTTTGCCACATCATCCGGCTGGCCCACACGGCCCAGCGGGATGCCCTTTGTCATTTCCGCCTGAACCGCTTCGGGCAGGACAGCCGTCATATCCGTTGCAATAAAGCCGGGGGCTACCGCATTGACGGTAACGCCGCGGCTGGCCAGCTCCCGGGCCAGGCTCTTGGTCAGACCGATGAGGCCTGCCTTGCTGGCGGCGTAGTTGGTCTGGCCCGCATTGCCCCGCAGGGCCACCACGCTGCTGAGGTTGATGATCCGGCCAGAGCGCTGACGGACCATCCGGCGGGCAGCCTCCTTGCAGCAGAGGAACGCTCCCTTGAGGTTGGCGTTGAGGACTTTGTCAAAATCCTCCTCGCTCAGCCGCAGGATCAAATTATCCCGGGTGACACCGGCGTTGTTCACGAGGATATCCACCCGGCCAAAGGCGTTGACCGCCTCTTCAAACAGTTTTTTACAGCCCTCGGCGGTGGAGACATCGGCCTGTACGGCCACAGCCTGCACGCCCAGAGTGGTGCACTGGGCCACCGTCTCAGCAGCAGCATCCACACCGTGGCAGTAGTTGACCACCACATTGCAGCCCTGTTTGGCCAGAGCCACGCAGATGGCACGGCCAATGCCCCGGCTGCCGCCGGTGACAACGGCAGCACGCTTCACCACAGCTTCGCTCATGCATGGGCCTCCTTCCACTTGGTCAGGAACGCGGCCAGCTCCTCCGCCGTTTCCACGGCAGTGCAGGGCACGTCCGGGCCCAGCGTCTTTTTGACAAAGCCGCTCAGTGCCTTGCCCGGGCCAACTTCCAGGATCTCGGTGACGCCCAGCTCACCCAGGCGGCGGAGGGTATCCTCCATGTAAACACTGCTCTGCACCTGCTTTTCCAGCAGCGCCGGGATGGAATTCTCCGCGCTCTTTTCATGGCCTAAGCAGTTGAAGAGAACGGGAGTTTTCATCTCTCCGAAGTTCTCAGTGGCAAAGCGCTTGGCCAGCGCGTCCCCTGCCGGGGCCATCAGCCGGGTGTGGAACGGGCCGCTGACCTTGAGGGGGATGCAGCGGCGGGCACCGGCGGCTTTTGCCAGCTCGGCAGCCTTTTCCACAGCGGCTTTCTCGCCGCCGATGACCAGCTGACCCGGGCAGTTGTAATTGCAGATTTGAACAACCCCCAGTGCAGAAGCCTCTTCGCAGCATTTTGCGAGGGCGTCCCGGTCCAGGTTCATCACAGCGGTCATGCCGCAGTCGATGCCTTTGGCGGCATCGGCCATCGCCTTGCCGCGGTAAGCCGCCAGTTCCACCGCCTGCTTGGCCGTAAAGACACCGGCGGCCTGCAGGGCGGAATACTCACCCAGCGAGAGGCCGGCCAGATCATCCGCCTTGACGCCGTTTTCCTGCAAAACAGCAGTCACGCCGGCCGCAAAGGCCACCATGCAGGGCTGGGTGTATTCGGTCTGATTCAAAACGCCGTCCGGGTCTTCAAAGCAGACGCTGTGCAGGTCAAAATCCAGCGCGGCGGCATCAAAAGCGGCCCGGAAAGCGGGATATGCTTCGTAAAGGTCTTTGCCCATGCCGGGGTGCTGACTGCCCTGCCCGGCGTAAAGAATGGCAAGTTTCATTGGTGTTTCCTCCAATCGTCCATCAGTTCATCCATCAGCTCCCGGACGCTGCGCATCCGGTCCAGCTGCCCCACGTTGGCCCCGCAGAAGAACAGGCCCTCTTCCACATTGCCCTTGACCGCTTCAATCAGCGCGTGGGTAATGCAGTAGGGTACTTTTGCAGGGTCGCAGGCTTTCAGGCAGCGGGCGCACCGTTTCGGGGGGAAGCGCAGGCCCTCGGCCAGCTTCTGCACCAGCGGGGTGTTCAGCGCCCGGCCGGGCATTCCCACCGGGCTGTGGATGATACGGACATCCTCCGGCTGTGCCGCCAGCAGGACATCTTTATAGGTCTGGCTGGCGTCGCACTCATAGGTCGGGATGAATCGTGTGGCCAGCTGGGCACCGGCGGCTCCCAGCCGGGCATAGTGGGCGATGTCCTCGCCCGTGTAAACGCCGCCCGCCACAAACACGGGGATGGCGTGGCCGAACTGCTCCTCGTAGGGTTTTACCTCCGCAAGGACTTCCGGCAGAATTTCATCTAAGGTCTGGCATTTGCCTGCCAGCAGCTCTTCCTCGGAAAAGCCAAGGTGTCCGCCCGCCTTGCAGCCCTCAATGACCACAAAATCAGCGGTACGGCCAAAGGATTTGGCCCAGCGGCGCAAGATCAGCCTGGCCGCTCGGCCGCTGGATACGATGGGTGCCAGCGCCACATCGGCTTTTTCCACCAGACCGGGCAGCTCCAGCGGGAGCCCGGCCCCCGAGACGATGGCGTCCACTCCCGCCTCCACCGCTGTTTTCACGGCGTCGGCATAGTTCTGGGTGGCAACCATGGCGTTGATGGCCACAAGGCCCGCACCATTGGCGATCTCTTTTGCTTTTTTGATCTCCGCCGCCAGGGCGCGGCGGTTGGCGCCGACCGGGTCTTTGGCAAAATCCGGTTCCCGGTAGCCGGTGTCAGCGGTGGAGATGCACCCCATGCCGCCGCAGGCCGCCACGGCTCCGGCCAGCCCGCCCAGGGAAACGCCCACGCCCATGCCGCCCTGTAAAATGGGGACTGCAAGGGGTTTGCCCGCGAGGGTCAGCATAGCTCACTCAGCGCGGCCATGCGCTGCCTCCCACTCTCCCACAGCTCATCCAGAATGGCAGCTACCGGGCGCACCTCATGGAGCATTCCGGCCACCTGACCGGCCATCAGGCTGCCCGTGGCAGTGTCGCCCTCAAAGACGGCACGGCGCAGGCTGCCCAGCGTGTATTTTTCCAGCTCCATCTTATCGGCACCGGCCTTTTCCTGCCGAACATATTCCCGGCTCATCCGGTTTTTCAAAACACGGACGGGGGTGCCGCCGATGCGGCCGGTCACGATGGTGTCACTGTCCTTGGCCCGGAGGAGGGCCGCTTTGTAGTTTTCGTGGATGGGGCACTCCTCGCTCACCAGCAGGCAGGTGCCCACCTGAGCACCGCAGGCCCCCAGCGCAAAAGCTGCTGCCAGCTGGCGGCCATCGGCAATGCCGCCCGCCGCGATAACCGGGACATTGACGGCATCCACTACCTGGGGCACCAGCGCCATGGTGGTCATCTCGCCCACATGGCCGCCGCTCTCGGTGCCTTCGGCGATGATGGCATCCACGCCCAGCGGCTCCAGATGCTTTGCCAGCACGGCAGCAGCCACCACGGGGATGACCTTGATGCCGGCTTCTTTCCACATCTGGATATACTTGCCCGGATTGCCCGCGCCGGTGGTGACCACCTGCACGCCCTCTTCCACCACGATCTTTGCAAACTCATCTGCAAGGGGGTGCATCAGCATGATGTTGACGCCAAAGGGCTGGTCGGTCAATGCCTTGCAGCGGCGGATGTTCTCCCGCAGGGTATCCGCATCCCGCATTCCGCCCGCGCCGATGAGGCCCAGGGCCCCCGCATTGGAGCAGGCGGCCGCAAACTCGCCGGTGGCGATGTTGGCCATACCGCCCTGAATGATGGGGTACTTCGTCCCCAGAATCTCGTTTAGAAGTTTCATTTTTTCAACCTTTGTATGTCAGAATCATGCCGCCCCAGGTGAGGCCGCCGCCAAAGCCAATGCAGGCCACCCGCTGGCCGGGAGTCAGCTTCCCTGCTTCGGCCAGCTCATTGAGGGCCACCGGAATGCTGGCAGCACTGGTGTTGCCGTGGCGGTCCATGTTCTTGTAGAACTTGGCCGGGTCGGCATTCAGGTGTTTGATGCAGTGGTCGATGATCCGGCTGTTGGCCTGATGGCAGACCACCCAGTCCAGATCGTCCAGCGTCAGTCCTGTCTCAGCCAAAACCTTGTTCAGGCTCTTGGGCAGGGCATCCACCGCAAAGCGGAAAACAGCCTTGCCGTCCATGGTAATGGGCGCAGAACCAGCCCGATCAGGCCCGCCTGCGTGGATGGCATCATTGCCCCGGGCTCCCAGCGTGATGGCGAAAGGAGTATCGGCCAGCGCGTAAACGGCCGCGCCCGCGCCATCTCCAAAGAGGACACAGGTAGAGCGGTCGGTTGGGTCCATCAGACGGGAAAGGGCCTCGCACCCTACCACCAGCGCATACTGTCCGCCCAGTGTGGTGAGCAGGCCGCGGGCCACGGCGGTGCCGTAGACAAAGCCGGAGCAGGCCGCGTTGACGTCCAGTGCCGGGCGGTCTTCGGGCAGGCCCAGCGCACGCTGTACCTGACAGGCCACGCTCGGGGTCGCGTCCGGGGCCGAGAGGGTAGCACAGACACAACAGGCGATCTGCTCCGGGGCCAGGCCGCTGCGTTCCAGCGCCTGCCGGGCGGCTGCGATCGCCAGGGTGGCCGCGCTCTCCCCCTCCGTGCACCAGTGCCGGGTGCGGATGCCCGTGCGAGTGGTGATCCACTCGTCGCTGGTGTCCACGACGCGGCTCAGATCTTCGTTGGTGACCGTGCGGCCGGGCAGTGCCCCGCCGGTTGCGATCAGCTGTAACCCGTTCATGCTTTCCTCGTTTCCCCGATCTGGCGGTATTTTTTATAGCGCTGCTCGGCCAGGGCCTTGCCGCCCATCTTGCAGAGAGTGCGCAGATGGTTTTTCAGGGCCGTGTCCAGCGCCGCGTACAGAGCCGCGTGGCTGCGCTGTGCGCCGCCCACCGGCTCCGGGATGATCTCTTCCACAATCCCATCCCGATAGAGGTCCTGGGCCGTCAGCTTCATCAGCTCACAGGCCTCGCCGCTGCGGGAAGAATCTTTCCACAGGATGCTGGCAAAGCCCTCCGGACTGAGCACCGAGTAAACAGCGTTTTCCAGCATGAGGATGTGGTTTGCCACGCCCAATGCCAGTGCACCGCCGCTGGAGCCCTCGCCCGTAACGACGGCGATGATGGGCACCGTCAGGCCGCTCATCTCCATCAGGTTGCGGGCGATGGCCTCGCCCTGACCCCGTTCCTCGGCTTCCTTGCCGGGGTAAGCGCCCGGCGTGTCAATAAAGGTAATGATGGGGCGGCCAAATTTTTCGGCCTGCTTCATCAGGCGCAGGGCCTTGCGGTACCCCTCGGGGCCCGGCATTCCAAAATTGCAGGCCATGTTTTCTTCCAGTGTGGCACCCTTGCGGTGACCGATGACGGTCACGGGCATCCCGTGGAATTTGGCGATGCCGCCCAGAATGGCCCGGTCTTCCCGGCACTGGCGGTCACCGCACTGCTCAAAGAAATCGGTAAACAGAGCGTTGACGGTCTCGTCGATGTGGGGGCGGGCCGGATGCCGGGCCAGAAAGACCCGGTCCTCGGCGGTCAGCGGGCCACAGCTGCGGAGGATCTCATCCTCCTCCACAGCCAGCTCCGCCAGCTCAGAGGCATGGGCCGTGATGGCGCTCATATCGCTCTCTTCGTCGGCTGCATTGCCGCGCAGGGCTGCGATCTGGGCATCCAGCGGAGCAAGCTGCTCCAAAAGGTCTTTAATCATTCCGTCTTCCTCCCTCTGCGTGGAGCTGCAGCAGTTGGATCAGCGTAGCGCGCAGCTCACTGCGGGGCACCACCTTATCCACAAAGCCGTGCTCCAGCTGGAACTCACTGCGCTGGAAGCCCGCCGGCAGTGTCTCGCCGATGGTCTGCTCGATGACGCGGGGGCCGGCAAAGCCGATGAGTGCCCCGGGCTCGGCCAGCATGATATCGCCCAGGCTGGCAAAGCTGGCGGTGACACCGCCCGTGGTGGGGTGGGTCAGCACACTGATGTACAGCCCGCCCTTGCTGGAAAAGCGCTCAATGGCGGCGCTGGTCTTGGCCATCTGCATCAGGCTGAAAATGCCCTCCTGCATCCGGGCGCCGCCGCTGGCCGAGAAGATGACCAGAGGCAGGTGCTTGCTGGTAGCATACTCAATGGCGCGGGTGATCTTATCGCCCACAGCCGTGCTCATGCTGCCCATAAAGAAGCGGCTGTCCAGCACCGCGGCCACGCAGGCCACGCCGCCGATCCGACCCACGGCCGTGACGGCAGCTTCGCTCAGGCCTGTCTTCGCCGTTGCCCCTGCCAGCTTTTCCGGATAGCCCGGGAAATGGAGGACATCCTGCGGAGGCAGCGACTCATCCAGCTCCCGGAAACTGCCATGGTCCAGCACAAGGCTGAGCCGATAGTAGCCGCCGATGGGCAGGTGGAAGCCGCAGTTGGGGCAGACGAAAAAGCTTTTGGCCCAGATTTGCCGGGTAGTGCGGCGGCCGCACTGCTTACACTCCACAAACTGGGGTTCTGTCCAGGCCACGCCGACGTCACGCCGGGCCTTGAGCTGGAACGTGCGTTCCCGCATCTTGCCGCCGGGGAGCAGGTCTCTGATATCGTTCATCTCGCTTGCCTCGGTACCTTATTCCGCGTGGGCCGTCAGGTAGTTAAAGATATCGCCCACGGTCTTCATGTTGGCCAGCTCCTCATCGGAGATGGAGACGCCGAATGCATCTTCCAGAGCCATGTTCAGTTCCACAGCATCCAGGCTGTCGGCCTCCAGGTCCTCGGTCAGGCTGGCCTCCATGGTCACCTTGTCTTCCTCGCAGTTCAGGGTGTCAACAACGATCTTCTTCATCTCATCGAAAGTCATAGTAATGGTCTCCTTTTATCAAATGGTTTATCTTGTGTGTTTCAAATTGTTTACCTAAAGTTTTTGAGTTGTCGAACAAGGCCATTATATCGAATTCCGGTCAGATGTCAAGAGTTTTATCTAAAAAGCTTTAGCTTTTACAGTTCTTTCACAAGTATTTATCAAACCAAACAAAAGTTTTCGTTGTGTAAATCCCTGTTTTGGGCGCAAAAAGGCCCTCCCACGCAACTGGTGAGAGGGCTTCGCCGATTCTTAATTTACCGCAAGCATCTTCTATTAAATCCACCACCCCGGCGCCAAAGCGTCCAGATCCATCCCCTTGAAAAGCGTCTCGCCATGGCACATAAGGCAGATGGTTTTCATGCTGCTGCCTTCGTTTTCTTATTTTTGAAATAATAGCCAATGCCAATGGCGTCCGCCAGTGCCCAGCCAATGGGCACACTGAGCCAGATGCCCGTCACGCCCAGTGGAGTGGCCGAGAGTAGGTAGGCCAGCGCCACACGGGTGCCCAGCGAAGCAATGGTCAGGATGACCGACATTCCCGGCTGGTTGACAGCGCGGTAGTAGCCGTACAGCAGGAACAGCATGCCGATGCCAAGATAACAGGCCCCCTCAATGTGGAGGTAGTGCACCCCCGCCGCGACGATCCCCGTCTGGGACGGATCCATAAAAATCTGTATGAGCGGAGCTGCAAACAGGCAGACCAGCACGCTGATGCAGATGCAGAACACAGCAGAAGTGGCCGCCGCGCTCCGGATGCCCTTACGGATGCGCTCCGGCTGGTTGGCCCCGTAGTTCTGGGCTACATAGGTGGAGAACGCGTTGCCGAAATCCTGCACCGGCATATAGGCAAAGGAATCAATTTTGACCGCCGCTGCAAAGGCCGCCATGATGACCGTGCCAAAACTGTTGACAAGGCCCTGCACCATCAGGATGCCAAAGTTCATGATGGACTGCTGGACGCTGGTCATAACGGACAGATTCAGGATGGTTCCCAGATTGTGCTTGTCCCACTTGCAGTCTTCCCGCCGGGGGCAGAGCTCCGGGAACTGCTTTAAAGTATAAAGCCCGATGCCCACACCGGATACAAACTGGGAAAACACGGTGGCGATGGCCGCGCCCTGGACGCCCCAGTGGAGCACCAGCACACAGACCAGGTCCAGCACCACGTTCAGGATCGACGACACTGCCAGAAAGACCAGCGGTACCATCGAGTTCCCGATCGCCCGGAGCAGATTTGCAAAGTAGTTATACAAAAAAGTGGCAAAAATGCCGCCGAAGATCATAACGAGGTACTGCTTCATCAGCGGGCGGATCTCCACCGGGACCCGCAGCACCCACAAAATGCCGTTGAGGCCCAGATAAACCAACAGGTTGACTGCCAGCGAGATGCCCGCAATGAGGGCAAAGGACTGGAACACGCTCTGCCGCATCCGGGCCTCTTCCCCACCGCCATACTGCATGGAGATGACCGCGCCGCTGCCCATACACAGGCCCAGCACAATGGAGGTAAGGAATGTCATCAGGGTGTAAGACGAGCCCACGGCGGCCAGAGCGTCCGCTCCGAGGAAGCGGCCCACCACCCAGGTATCGGCAATGTTATACATCTGCTGCAAGAGGTTGCCGCACATCAGCGGCAGGGCAAACAGCAGCATATTGCGGGTAATGGGCCCTTGGGTAAGACTGCGCTGCATGATAAACCGATTCTCCTTTTCCGATTTTTTCCAGCTCCTGTTTTATGCTTCCAGGCCGAAGCGCTGCCGGTATTCCCGCGGAGTACAGTGTTTCACCTCGCGGAATGTTTTAATAAAGTAGCTGCCATCCGCAAAACCGCACTCAGCCCCGATCTCCCCGGTCTTGAGGCGGGTGGAACGGAGGAGTTCGGCGGCCTTTTCCACCCGGTACTGCTTGACATACTGGATGGGGGTGGTTCCCAGCAGCTGCCGGAACGAGCGCAGGCAAGCACTCTCGCTCAGAGCCACACAGGCGGCGATCTTCTCCACGGTCAGCTCCTCCGCATAGTGCTCCTCCACAAAGCGGAGCATCTGCTTCATCCGCTCGGCCGCGATCTGCTCCTGCTGGGAGACTTTGGTCTTGCCGCCCACGCACTGGGTGCTGAGGAGCCGCAGCGCCGCCGAGAGATGGTACCGCGCCCGGTTCTCATAATCAAAGGGCTCATCGGCCACCTCCCGCCAGGCATCCCGCAGGCAGGCCAGCACCTCTTTCTGCCAGGGCACCGCCTCATTGAGGAGGAAGAACGCCGGAGCTCCCGGCTGGGTCATGGGCTTGATGAGCTTCTGCCAGAAGATGGTGTCCATACCGCCCACCAGCCGCGGGTGGAACACGCTGGAGTGGAGCAGGGCGGGGCTCTGCTCCACCGCATGAAGCGCCCCGGAGTTCACAAAAATACCCTCTCCCTGATTCAGGCGGACGCGGGTCTTGTTCACATCCACACACAAAATGCCTTTTTCCGATAGGATATACTCAAATTCCTCGTGCCAGTGCCATGCCACGGAATCTGCCGTCATGTCCTCCGCATAGCACGCGATGGGGAACATCGGGCTTCCGTGTTGTGCCAGCTCCCGGCCCTCCGAGCTTGCCACAACAATGTTGCAGACCTGTACCGCCATATTTGCCAATTCCTTTCCCCACATGAATGTTAGTTTTTTATCCAAGCCGATTTTGTTGTATAAATCGGGTGCTTTTATTCTACTACATCCACCTGTTTTGTGGTATTATTTCATCAGAGCTGCAAGCTCAGTATAACACCGCGACGGACGGAAAACAACTGCCCGCACCCGATGTCTCAAAATCTGTTTTCTAGGAGGTATTTTTATGCTTCGGATTCAATATCTTGATAAAGACCGTTTTATGCGCCAGGTTGCTGCCAGCAAGGGCAGTGTTTACCTGCATCTGGACAATGGCGAGACCTGCGACCTTAAGAAGGATTCTGCCACCACCGAGCTGTTCCAGATGATGAATGCCCCCGCCAAGGGCTTTTCCATCAGCGTGGCCGACCCTGCTGACGTGACGGGCTTCCTGCACTATATGCTGGAGGCCGGCCGCAAGGACCGCGCCTGCTAAATTGCCATCATCTCATTCACATATTACAGCAAAACGAGAGACCCGCCCCGGCGTACAATGCCCCGGAGCGGGCCTTTCGTTTGCTTTGCTGTTTTACAGGATGCAGCGGCTGATGGCCTTTGCCACCGCTAGCAGTTCCTCCTGCCCGATAAAGCCAAACTTCATCTCGTGCTCATCCGCATAGCAGACCGTCAGCTGTGAGGTCTGCAGCGGGTCGCCAAAGCCGGCCGTCTGGATGCCGAAATGGACGATCTTCCGGTAGGGCAGCACAAAGATCTCCTGCCGGGTGCCCGTGACGCCCTGCATATCCACAATAAAAATACGGTGGGAGGTAAACACGGCCTGGTCACGCACCGTCTTGTAGGCTCCCACGATCTGCTCGCCGTCCAGCAGCAGCTCCTGCACATTTTTGCAGATCTCTTTTTCTTTGACGCGGATGAGGTTCTGCATCGGTTTATCCCGAAATTCCATTCTGTCTTCCCCTTTCAGCGCTGCAGCGCAGTTCATTCTGTGCCCAGTATAGCATCTGCAGCGTGGTGTTGCAAGATGTCCGGCTCTCGCTTTTGGGCGCGGGATATGTTATAATTCACTTCGAGAACTTCTGCCCCGCTCCCGGGGCCCAAAATAAACGAGAACCGTGAGGGATATTATGGAGATCATCATTCATCAGGCCATTCTGCATGTGCTGGACACCACACTGGACGCCCCGGTGCTCAGCGGCAGCTGCATGGAGCCTACCGCCGAGAAAATGGCGTACCTGCAATACCACATTGAAAAACTGCTGGCCAGCGATGACATCCGCCAGTGCCGTCCCCTGCCCGACTCCGCGTTTCAGAACGAGCTGGAACAAAACAAGGATTTCGTGGACCTCTCCTGCCGGATCGCGGGTGTCCTGTTTGATTACATGCACGCCCACACCACCATCCCCGGGGCAGACCTGGCCGTGGTGGATTTCACCCGGGATGGCGAGCCCTGGCTGGGGATCCTGAAACTGAACTACAAAAACGGCTACACCCATTACACCGAGGAGGTGGGCGGTGCCCCCGTCAACTCCATCATCCAGCAGCGGGCCTGCCTGCCCACCCAGAGCGGCAAGGTGGAGGAGGGTGCCCTTGTGGACCTGACCGATTACTCCATGCGCCTGCTGGAAAAGAAATACGACATCGACGGCCACAAAGAGTTTTATCTCTCCACGGTGGTGTTCCAGTACACCCAGGCCGAGCCCGAAAAGAAAAAGCTGCAGGCCATCCAGGAAGCCGCTGCCCAGGCTGTGAAAGACAGCTATGCCGACGAGCCCCACGCCGAGGCACAGGTAGCCATGCTCATCGCCAATCAGGCCTCCGACAACGACAATCAAGTCACGGTGGAGCAGGTGCGCAGACAGCTGGCCGAGGACTACCCGCTGGCCGCCGTCCCCTTTGATGACTATGTGGAGAAAAGCGACGTGCTGGAACCCGCCATGCACGACCAGCCCGTGACGGTGACGCCTGCCCGCATCCGCCGGATGGAGAGCCGCAGCATCCACACTGCCAACGGCATTGAGGTCAAGATCCCTACCGAGATGCTTTCCGAGGATTCGGCCGTGGAATTCCTCCACGATGCGGACGGCAGTGTCTCCCTCCTGATTAAAAATGTGATTTTGTAATTTTACCGCGCTCCCTCTTGCAATTTCAGTCTTTCTATGGTATACCCGTGTTGTATTCTTCGTAATGTTTTTGATTGTCTGGATTGCAAGGAGGATTCTTTATGGAGTTGGCACTTATCTGCGCCCAACAGGTCATTGTGCTGTTTCTGCTCATTGGGGTGGGCACGTTGGCTGTCAAAACGGGTGTCCTGAAGCTGGAACACAAACAGCCGCTGTCCAATCTGCTGGTCAACATCGTGGTCCCGGCCATGATCGTAAACTCCTATCAGATGGAGTTCAGCCTTGAAATCCTGCGCAACCTGCTGGCGGCGTTCGGCCTGAGCATCCTCACCATTGCGCTGGGCACCGTGCTCACGCTGGCCCTCACCGCCCGCCGCAAGAACAGCCGGACCGCGATCTTCCGCTTCGCCAGCATCTTTTCCAATGCAGCTTACATGGGCTTCCCGCTCATCTCGGCCCTGTTCGGCTCGGAGGGGCTACTTTACGCCAGCGCCTATGTCACGGTGTTCAACGTTCTGCTCTGGACGCTGGGCTACAGCATGGTCAGCGGCAGCTCTGACCCCAAAGCCGTGGTGAAGAGCCTGGCTCACACCCCGGCCATTTACGCTGTCCTGGTCGGCCTGGCCATTTACCTCCTGCAAATTCCCATCCCTGCCCTGCTGGCCCAGCCCATCTCCCTGCTGGGTGCCATGAACACCCCTCTTTCCATGCTCATCACTGGAATGCTGATCGCGGCGGGCGATTTAAAGAGCATCGTTTGCAGCCGCCCCATCTGGAAACTGGCCGCCGTGCGGATGCTGGTCATCCCGGCCCTCTGCCTTGGGGCCTTTGCTCTGCTGGGGCTGTTCCGCTTCGGGATGGCCGCACAGGTCGTGCTGCTGCTCGAGTGCTGCCCCGCCGCTGCCATCACCTCGGTGTTTGCGGTGCAGTTCGGCCACGATGAGCAGTTTGCCGCCGGGTGCGTTGTGCTCACCACCCTGCTCAGCATCCTCACCCTGCCGCTGTGCGCGCTGGTGCTCACGATGGCGTAAAACGAAACTGTTCTCAAAAAACGCTCCTGCAAAGGGTCTTGGCCCAATGCGGGAGCGTTTTGTCTTTTGATTTCCTTTATTGCAGATTCAGCTGCTCTTTGTGGTATTGCAGCGTGTAGAGCTGGTAATACCGCCCGTGCCGGGCCAGCAGCTGCTGGTGAGTGCCCTGCTCCAGAATTTTGCCGTGCGAGAGCACAATGATGTTGTCCGCGTGCTGAATGGTGGACAGGCGGTGAGCCACAATGAGCATGGTGCCCACCGAGCGCATCTTTTCCAGCGAATCCTGGATCAGCAGCTCGGTCTCGGTGTCGATGTTGGCGGTGGCCTCGTCCAGGATCATCACGCTGGGCTTGTGCAGGATGGTGCGGGCAAAGCTGAGCAGCTGGCGCTGGCCTGCCGAGAAGTTGTTGCCCCGCTCCCGGACTTCCTCGTCCAGGCCGTGGTCCAGCTTGTTGATGAAGTGGTCCGCGTTGACATAGCGGCAGACCTCCATGATCTCCTCATCCGGGATGTTCTCCTCCCGCAGGACAATATTGGAGCGGATGGTGCCCGAAAAGAGGAAAACATCCTGCAGCATCTGGCCAAAGTGCTTCCGCAGGCAGGAAATTTTGATCTTGCGGATGTCGATGCCGTCAATCAAAATCTCACCTCTCTGGAACTCATAGTTGCGGCAGATGAGGGAGAGAATCGTGCTCTTGCCGGAGCCCGTGGAGCCCACGAATGCCACGGTCTGGCGGGGGTTCACATGGAACGAAACGCCCTGCAGCACCCACTCGCCGGGGATATAGCTGAACCAGACATCCTTGAATTCGATCTCGCCCTTGATGTCCTCCAGCTCGATGGCGTCCGGGGCATCCTGCATCTTGGGCTCAATGTCCATGATGGAGAAAACTTTCTCCGACGACGCAAAGGCCGACTGCAGCCAGTTGAATTGCTCCGCCAGGTTCTGGATCGGCGTAAAGAACTTGGAGATGTACATGTAGAACGTGACGATGGTGCCGGACGAAATGCTCTGCCCCAGGAACGTGGCCCCCGTCAGGTGGCCCATGCCGCCCAGATAGAACAGGCAGAGAATGGAACTGATATAAAGCATATACACCAGCGGGCGGAACACGCCAAAAACGAAGATCTGCTCCTGGTTCGCCCGGGCCAGAGTCTGGCTCTTCTGGCGGAACTCAGTCATCTTCTCGTCTTCCCGGCCAAAGATCTGGGTCACTTTGATGCCAGAGAGGTTCTCGGAAAGATAGGTATTGATGTCGGTCGTGGCATCTTTCACCTTGCGGTAAGCCCGGCGGGAGAACTTGCGGAAGATGACCGTGAAGATGACGATGAACGGCACAAAGCAGAGCACCATCAGGGTCAGCTCATAGTTGAGGCAAAGCATCGCCACCAGAATGCCCAGAATGACGAACGCGTTCTTGGTCAGGTTGACCAGCAAGTTTGTAAACATCATCGAGATGGCGTTGGTGTCGTTGGTCACGCGGGTGACCAGCTTGCCCACCGGGATCTCATTGAGCTGTTCGTGAGCCAGTGACTCGATGTGAGTAAACAGGTCTTCGCGCAGGTCGGAAATGATGCGCTGCCCCACTTTCTGGAGGATGACAGCCTGGAAATAGGTGCTCAGCATCGAGAAGACGAGCACGCCCGCATAGACCGCCACCGAGGCAAACAGATGGTCGAGGGTAAAGTCCCCTACCACCAGCTCTTCAATATAGCCCACGATGAGAGGAGACGCGATATCGTAACTGATGGAGAAGAGAACCAGAAAGCCCACAATGATGAATTTTCCGCCATAGGGCTTGGCGTACTGGACCAGACGGCGCACGATCTCGCCATCGGCCATATTCCGTTCAAAGCCCATGGATCCTTTCTTGTCCTTGACGGAGGCGTAGGCAAACACCAGCAGGGCCGTGACCACACCAATAACGGCTCCCACCAGCAGAAGCGGATTCACATTAGCCATTGCTGTCACCTCCTACCTCATCTTCCAGCCGCTGGAGGTCCACCATCCGGCGATACTCGGGGCAGGAAGCATACAGGCTGTCGTGGGGGCCCACGGCCTCCACCCGGCCATCCTCAAGGAAGATGATCTTGTCCAGCCCCTCCACCGTGGAAATGCGGTGGGCAATGAGGAGGGTGGTCTTCCCTGCCCGGCTGGCCTTGAGGTTGTCCAGAATGATCTTCTCGGTGCGAGTGTCCACGGCCGAGACGGAATCGTCCAGAATCAGGATGGGCGCGTTCTTGAGCAGGGCGCGGGCAATGGAGATGCGCTGCTTCTGGCCGCCGGAAACGGTCACGCCGCGCTCGCCCAGCACGGTCTCATAACCGTCTTTAAAGTCCACGATGTTGTCACGGACGTCCGCCAGCGCGGCAGCACGGTCAATGTCCTCCCGGGTAGCGTCATCCACACCAAACCCGATGTTATGGGCGATGGTGTCCGAGAAGAGGAAGTTGTCCTGCGGGACATAGGCGCAGGCGTTGCGCACCGAGTGGATAGAAACGGTGTTGACGTCTTTGCCATCCACAAACAGGGTGCCGTCCGGCACGTTGTAGGTGCGAAGCAGCAGGTCTACCAGAGCGGTCTTGCCCGCGCCCGTCTTGCCCACGATGCCCACTCTCTCGCCGGGCTGGATCGTGAAGCTGATGTTTTTGAGCACATCGAACTCGCCGTCCGGGTAGCGGAACGTCAGGTCCCGGAATTCCACGCTGCCCTGCACATTGGCCAGATCCGGCACGCCGGGACGGTCCGCCACATCAATGGGGGCATCCAGCAGCTCGGTGATGCGGTTGAGGGACGCCTTGCCACGGGAGGATTTTTCAATGAGCATGGCCACGGCCATGATGGGCCAGACGATGGCCTCAAAGTAACCGATGTACTCCACCAGCTGGCCCGCGTTGAACTGCCCGACGTAGACAAGATAGCCGCCAAAACCCAGGATCACGCAGATGACCGACTCCACCAACAGGGTGACCATGATCTCCAGCAGCACCGAGATGCGGGTATACTCCACGTTGATCTTCTCGTTTTCCTTGTTGAGCTTCCGGAACGCGATCAGCTCTTTCAGTTCCTTGACAAAGGCCTTGATGACCGCGATGCCGGAGAAATTCTCCTGCGCGAAGTCTGAGAGGTCGGAGAAAGCCTGCTGGCGCTTCTCCCAGGTCTTGGTCATCGTCTTGCCCATCACGGTGCCAATGGCCAGCATCAGCAGCGCCGGGATCAGGGCCAACAGCGTGAGCTGGTGATCCATGTTCCACATTTTACAAAGGGCCAGCAGGCCAAGGGTCAGGGCGTCAAAAAACATGAGCACGCCATCGCCAAAGCACTCCTGGATGGTATCCAGGTCGTTGGTGTACAGGCTCATCAGGTTGCCCACCTTGTTGACCTGATAATATTGCTGGGAGAGCTGGCGGCTGTGGTCAAACATCCGCTCCCGCAGGTCTGCCGTGACCCGCACGGCACTGCCAAAGAAGCAGACGCGCCACAAAAAGCGGCCCAGCACCATCAATATAATAATGTAGATCATAGGCAGGCAGATGTGCTGGAACAGCACCTCTTTGCCAAAAGCCACAGTCTGCCCGTCCACGACCACCTGCCCCAGGTTGACCCCGTTGATCACCAGCCGGTAAAGCCGGGGGATCAAAAGCTGGATGTAGTCCACCGTCAGCAGTGCCGCCAGGCCCAGCAGAAGCACCGGAGCATTCTTGAGGTAGTAGCGGTTGATGTACTTGCCAAAGATCACTGCAACGTTTCCCTCCTTTTCCTATCCATCAGCAAAAACGCGCACAAAGGCGAGCCGCCCTGCCCGCAAGGCAGGCCCGGCTCGCCCTATATGCTTTTCAAAACCGAACGATACCAGTATAAGGGCATTCGCAGATTCTGTCAACATCTGCAAACTTTCCCACTCCGAGAATCAAACAAAAAAGCCATCATCTTTGCAATACGCATTGATGATGGCTTCGTGTTGGAGCGGCCGACGAGGCTCGAACTCGCTACCTCCACCTTGGCAAGGTGGCGCTCTACCAGATGAGCTACGGCCGCATAATGGTGCCTCCGATCGGAATCGAACCAATGACACGGGGATTTTCAGTCCCCTGCTCTACCGACTGAGCTACAGAGGCGCACCGGACGATGATTATTATACCCGAAATTCCGGATTTGTAAAGAGGAAATTCCAAATTTTTTTGAAAAAAATCAGACTTTTCTTGAAAAATGCGTGAAGACGATGAATAATAAGAGAGGAAATTTGCGCTTTGGGCCGCCGGTACAGGGAGCAAAATGCGACAAAAGCCAAAATTGACTTTCTTTACAACCTATGGTTTAATAAGAATCGAAAGACAATTCGGCCCCGGCAGGCTTTGCCGCGGGCCGGGAGGGTAATATGGCGAAAAAACAAGAATACGGCAATGAAAGCATTACTTCCTTAAAAGGCGCCGACCGTGTCCGCAAGCGGCCGGCTGTTATTTTTGGCTCGGACGGCGTGGAGGGCTGTGCCCACTCCATTTTTGAGATCGTCTCCAACTCCATCGACGAAGCCCGCGACGGCCACGGCGATACCATCAATGTCACCCGCTGCAAGGATGGCAGTGTCATGGTGGAGGATTTTGGCCGCGGTATGCCCGTGGACTGGAACAACGGCGAGGGCCGCTACAACTGGGAGCTGCTGTTCTGCGAGATGTACGCGGGCGGCAAGTACGGCGAGGGCGAGGACAACTACGAGTTCAGCCTGGGCCTGAATGGTCTGGGCCTGTGTGCCACCCAGTATGCTTCCGCCTGGATGACGGCGGACATCTACCGCGACGGCTGTCACTATCACCTTGATTTTAAAAAGGGCGAGAATGTGGGCGGCCTGCAGAAAGAACCCTACAAGGGCCGCCGCACCGGCAGCATCATCCACTGGAAGCCGGACGACGAGGTCTTTACCGACATCGACGTGCCCGGCAGCTACTATAAGGATGTGCTGCGGCGGCAGGCGGTGGTCAACGCGGGGCTTACCCTCAACTTTACCGATGAAAAAGAGAAAGACCCCGCCACGGGCAAGGCCTGGAAAGAGAGCTGGTGCTACGCCCACGGCATCGCGGATTATGTAGCCGAAGTAGCCGGGGAGGACAGCCTGACCCCCGTGTACAGCTGCGAGAGCGAGGCTTCCGGCCGGGATCGTGAGGACCAGCCGGATTACAAAGTCAAGATGAGCGCGGCATTCTGCTTCTCTAATAAGGTGCAGATGCTGGAATACTACCACAACTCCTCCTGGCTGGAGCACGGCGGCAGCCCGGAACACGCGGTCCGCACCGCGTTCGTCTACCAGATCAACAAGTATCTGAAAGAGAAGAACCTCTACAAAAAAGGCGAGAGCGCCATCAGCTTTCAGGACGTGCAGGACTGCCTGGTCTACGTCTCGTCCAGCTTCTCCACCCGCACCAGCTACGAGAACCAGACCAAAAAGGCCATCACCAACAAATTCGTCTCTCAGGCCATGACGGACTTCCTCAAGCACTATCTGGAAGTCTACTTCCTCGAAAAACCGGAGGAAGCTCAGAAGATCTGCCAGCAGGTGCTGGTGAACAAACAGAGCCGCGAGCACGCCGAGAAGACCCGCCAGAGCATCAAAAAGACGCTGACCACCCAGATCGACCTGGCCAACCGGGTGCAGAAATTTGTGGACTGCCGCACCAAGGACGCCTCCCGCCGGGAACTCTACATCGTCGAGGGCGATTCCGCTATGGGCGCTGTCAAGCAGAGCCGCGACAGTGAGTATCAGGCCATCATGCCCATCCGCGGTAAAATTCTGAACTGCCTCAAGGCTGATTATGCCCGCATCTTCAAATCGGACGTCATTGTGGACCTCATCAAGGTCATGGGCTGCGGCGTGGAGCTGGGCGGCAAGCACAACAAGGAGCTGGCGACATTCAATCTGGACAACCTCCGCTTCAACAAAATCGTCATCTGTACCGATGCCGATGTGGACGGCTACCAGATCCGCACGCTGGTGCTCACCATGCTCTACCGGCTGACGCCTACCCTCATCAACGAGGGATACGTCTATATCGCGGAGTCGCCGCTGTATGAGATCAACACCAAGGATCACACCTACTTTGCCTATACCGAGCCGGAAAAGGCGACATTCCTGGAAGAGATCGGCGACAAAAAGTACACCATCCAGCGCTCCAAAGGTCTGGGCGAAAACGACCCCGAGATGATGTGGCTGACCACCATGAATCCGGAGAGCCGCCGCCTCATCAAGGTACTGCCCACCGATGTGGAGGAGACTGCCCGGGTGTTTGACCTGCTGCTGGGCGACAATCTGGCCGGCCGCAAGGAGCATATCGCGGCCCACGGCGCGGAGTATCTGGACGATCTGGATGTATCCTGATGTCCGTCTGCCCGGAATGCCCAGCGAATCGGATAAAGAGGATTTACAATGCCAAGAAAATCAACCAAGAAAACATTAAAGCCTGTCCGCCCGCAGTTGGGCGAGGGCGTTGAAATTTTAAACGCGGGCAGCGTGCTGGAAGACCCCATCACCCGCACGCTGGAGACCAACTACATGCCCTACGCCATGAGCGTCATCGTCTCCCGCGCCCTGCCGGAGATCGACGGCTTCAAGCCGGCGCACCGCAAGCTGCTCTACACGATGTACGGGATGGGCCTGCTCAAGGGGGCCCGCACCAAGTCCGCCAACATCGTGGGCAGCACCATGCACCTGAACCCCCACGGTGACGCCGCCATCTATGACACCATGGTCCGCATGGGCCGGGGCAACGAGAGCCTGCTGGTGCCCTTTGTGGACAGCAAGGGCAACTTCGGCAAGGCCTACAGCCGGGATATGTCCTGCGCGGCGGCCCGTTACACCGAGGCCAAGCTCGAAAATGTCTGTGAAGAGCTGTTCCGGGACATCGACAAAGAAACCGTTGATTTCGTTCCCAACTACGATGGCTCCACCACGGAGCCTACGCTGCTGCCGGTCACGTTCCCGACCATTCTGGCCAACAACACGCTGGGCATCGCCGTCGGCATGGCCTGCAACATCTGCTCGTTCAATCTGGCGGAGCTGTGTGCCACTACCATCGCCCTGATGAAAGACGCCAAGCATGACATCGCCACCACGATGCCCGCCCCGGATTTTGTAGGCGGCGGCCAGATCATCTATGATGAAGCCCAGATGCGGGAAATTTACGAGAAAGGCCGCGGCAGTGTCCGGGTCCGGGCCAAGTACAACGTAGTGCCCGGCGAGAACATGCTGGAGATCACCCAGATCCCGCCCACCACCACGGTGGAAGCCATCATGGATAAAATCTCGGAGCTGGTCAAGGCGGGCAAGCTGAAAGAGATCAGCGACATGCGCGACGAGACCGACCTGAACGGCCTGAAGCTGACGCTGGACCTCAAGCGGGGCGTGGACGCGGACAAGCTGATGGCAAAGCTGTTCAAGGCCACCCCGCTGGAAGACAGCTTCAGCGCCAACTTCAACATTTTGGTCTCTGGCCAGCCCAGAGTCATGGGCGTGCGGGAGATTTTGCAGGAGTGGACGGCGTTCCGGATGGAGTGCGTCCGCCGCCGCACCTACTACGACCTCCACGGCAAGGAAAAGCGGCTCCACCTGCTGCAGGGCCTTGCCGCCATCTTGCTGGACATCGACAAGGCCATCCACATCATCCGCACCACGGAAGAAGAGACGGAAGTGGTCCCCAACCTGATGATCGGCTTTGGCATCGACGAGGTGCAGGCGGACTATGTGGCCGAGATCAAACTCCGCCACCTGAATCGTGAGTATATCCTCAAGCGGACCAGCGAGATCGAGCAGCTGGAAAAGGACATCGCGGACCTGAACGACGTGCTGGCAAAGCCCGCCCGCGTCCGCCGCATCATCATCAACGAGCTGAACGAGGTGGCCAAGAAGTACGGCCAGCCCCGCCGCAGCGAAATTCTCTACGACCTGCCCGAGGAGGAGAACGGTGCCGAGGAAGAGATCGTGCCGGATTACCCCGTCACCGTCTTCTTTACCCGCGAGGGCTATCTCAAGAAGATACCGCCCCAGAGCCTGCGCACCGCCGGTGCCCACAAGCTGAAAGAGGGCGATGAGATCATCCAGCAGGTGGAGACCCGCAACAACATGGAAGCGCTCTTCTTCACGGACAAGCAGCAGGTGTACAAAGTGCGTCTGGCCGAGCTGGAGGATGGCAAGGTGGCCCAGATGGGCATTTACCTGCCCGGGCGTCTGGGCATGGACGAGGGGGAAAACATCCTCGCCATGGTCATTACCGGCGATTACGCGGGCTATCTGTACTTCTTCTTTGCCAACGGCAAGTGCGCGAAAATTCCCCTCAGCTCTTACGCCACCAAGCAGAACCGCCGCAAGCTGCTCAAGGCATACAGCGATAAGGAAGAGCTCTCGCTGATGCTCTACCTGCCCGAGGAGACGGAGCTGGCCATCCGCACCAGCGCCAGCCGGATGCTGCTGGTGGGCACGGCGCAGATCCCGGCCAAGACCACCCGCGACAGCCAGGGCGTGGCCGTTGTCACTCTGAAAAAGAACCAGCGCGTTGTCTCCGTCGTCCCGGCGGACACGCTGGAGCTGGCCAACCCTCACCGCTACCGCGTCCGCAGCCTGCCCGCCACGGGTGCTCTGATCCGCGCCGAAGACGAGGGAGAGCAGATGAGCCTGCTGTAAAGAACTCCCCCAGTCGCCTTTGGCATGGTGGCAAAGCTTCTGGTTGAATTGCAAAGTGTCCGGTTTCGCCAGAGGCTCCCTCTCCGAGGGAGCTGGCACGGCGTAAGCCGTGACTGAGGGAGTTCAAGCAGTAGCGGAGACAAGTTTAAATCGTTTATCCTGAAAAGAGGAAGCTATCATGCAAAATATCGACCTGATTTGTGTCGGCAAGCTGAACGCGAAATATTTTGCGGAGGGTGTGGCCGAGTATCAGAAGCGGCTGGCGGCCTTTGCAAATTTCCGGATCATTGAGCTGCCGGAAGAGAAGATCGAGGAGAAAAACGCCTCCGATGCCGTCGTGAAAAAGGCGCTGGAAAAAGAGGGCAAAGCCATCCTCGGCAATGTCCGCAAGGGTGCCGCCATCGTGGCCATGTGCATTGAGGGAAAACAGATCTCCTCCGAGGAACTGGCACAGTTCCTGGCGGACCGCGCGGGCAGCGGGGCGGGGGACGTGGCGTTCGTGATCGGCTCCTCCCACGGCCTGGCGGACGAGGTCAAGCGGGCGGCCGCTCTCAAGTTCAGCATGGGGCGGATCACCATGCCCCACCAGCTGGCCCGCCTGGTGCTGACGGAACAGATCTACCGTGCCTGCACCATCAATGCCGGCATGAAATATCATAAGTAAAGTGGAAGAGGGCCGCATCCGCGGTCCTCTTCCACTTTACAAGAAGGAAAAAACATGGTACAGTAAGAATACGCGGCAGTGGGGAAAGCTGCCCGAAACAACACACACGACACGGCAAGCCAGCCGCGGACGGAAAGGATGTTATTACAATGGAACAGAGCGAAAAGACCCTTGATATGATCGTCAATCTCTGCAAGAACCGTGGTTATGTTTTCCCCGGTTCTGAGATCTACGGCGGTCTGGCCAACAGCTGGGATTACGGCCCCCTGGGCGTTGAGTTCAAGAACAACGTCAAGAAAGCATGGCTGAAGAAGTTTGTGCAGGAGAGTCCCTACAATGTCGGCCTGGACGCTGCCATTATCATGAACCCCCAGACCTGGGTGACCACCGGCCACGTTTCCAGCTTCTCGGACCCCCTGCTGGACTGCCGCGCCTGCAAGGCACGCCACCGCGCCGATAAGCTCATTGGCGAGGAGCACCCGGAGGTCAATGTCGATGCCATGAGCTTCGATGAGATGGACCAGTTCATCGCCGAACACGAGGACATCGTCTGCCCCGTCTGCGGCAAGCACGATTTTACCCCCATCCGCAAGTTCAACCTGATGTTCAAGACGGCCATCGGCGTCACCGAGGACAGCTCTTCCACCTGCTACCTCCGCCCCGAGACCGCACAGGGCATCTTTGTCAACTTTGCCAACATCCAGCGCACCACCCGCCGCAAGCTGCCGTTTGGTGTCTGCCAGGTGGGCAAGGCATTCCGCAACGAGATCACCCCGGGCAACTTTACGTTCCGCACCCGCGAGTTTGAGCAGATGGAGTGCGAGTTCTTCTGCAAGCCCGGCACCGATCTGGACTGGTTTGCTTACTGGAAAGACTACTGCGAGAACTGGCTGCTGAGCCTGGGCATCCAGAAAGAGCACCTGCGCCTGCGTGACCACGAGCCCGCGGAGCTGGCATTCTACAGCCGCGCTACCACCGATATCGAGTATGCGTTCCCGTTCACCGACTGGGGCGAGCTGTGGGGTATTGCAGACCGTACCAACTACGACCTGACCCGCCATCAGGAAGCTTCCGGCAAGAGCCTGGAGTACTTCGACAGCGAGACCAACGAGCACTATATCCCCTACGTCATCGAGCCTTCTCTGGGCTGTGACCGTGTGGCGCTGGCATTCCTGTGCGAGGCCTACGATGAGGAGCACCTGACCGACAGCAAGGGCAAGGAGGATATCCGCACCGTGCTGCATCTGCATCCGGCTCTGGCTCCCTACAAGTGTGCTGTGCTGCCTCTGAGCAAGAAGCTGGGCGACAAGGCCATGGAGATCCGCAACGAGCTGAGCAAGTACTTCATGGTGGACTACGACGATACCGGTTCCATCGGCAAGCGTTACCGCCGTGAGGATGAGATCGGCACCCCGTACTGCATCACCGTGGACTTTGACACCGTGGGCGACGAGGCCAAGGGCATCACTGCGGACAACTGCGTCACCGTCCGTGACCGTGATACCATGGAGCAGGTGCGTATGCCCATCTCCGAGCTGAAGAGCTACATCGAGAGCAAGATCGAGTTCTAATCGTTTTAGATTTTAGAATGATAAAAAACACAGCCCTGCCGTTGAAATTTCGGCGGGGCTGTGTTATAATACAAACAGAAGAGAATGCTGCCAAGCAAACGGTCAGCACTTCTCCAGCATGTCATTCAACAAAAAATGACCGCAGGTTTCGGACGCTGGCGGTCATTTTTTGTTGTTGAAGATCTTCCATGCGATGTCGAACATGCCAAAACCCACAGTTGCAAGCAGTGTGAGCAGAGCCAAAGTTTCTAAAAGCGTCATGGAGCATCCCCCCTTTCGCATTTGCGTCAGGGGTGAGCAACAAAAATGCGTCAATCCCCGACGCGAAGCCGGAGAGGCGCGACCGCATGCCGTATGTAGACAGCATTCTCGAAATCAGTATAACAGACGCTTCGCCCTTTTTCAACCGGGCGGGGCGCCTTTTTGTTTCTGGATGGTGGACATTTCCGCCCCAAACGGGTATACTGAAACAAAATAAACACGGTTTACACCGCAGGAGGAACCTTTCGTGGAAAACTTTAACGAACTTCTGAAAAAATATGCCGATTTTATCGTCCGGGTGGGTGTGAATCCCCAGCCGGGCCAGACCCTCATCATCCGCTGCCCGCTGGAGGCCGCCCCGCTGGCCCGCCTGTGCGTGCGCAGCGCCTATGAGGCCGGTGCCCGGGATGTGCAGGTGGATTGGAGCGACAACGCTGTTTCCCGCACCCGGATGGAGCTGGGCAGCGAGGAAGCCCTGAGCGACTTCAAACCTTACCAGCTGCGCCGCTATCTCGACTACGCCGAGAGCGAGGGCGGCGTCTGCATCCTGCATCTCCTCGCGGATGATCCGGAGGTCTATGCCGGGTTGGACGGGGCCAAGATCAGCCGGGTGAATGCGGCCAACCGCAAATATATGGCTCCGTGGCGTGAGTACACCATGAACGACCGGGTGCAGTGGTCCATTGCCGCCATGCCCAGTGCTCCCTGGGCCAAAAAGATGTTCCCGGAGCTGGACGAGGCAGCCGCCATCGAGAAGCTGTGGCAGCTCATCTTTGACGTCTGCCGCGTGACGAACGGCGACCCCATCAACGAGTGGAAAGCACATCTGGACCGCCTGACCACTCTGGGCGAGAAAATGAACGCGTTCGACCTCGAAAGCGTCCACTTCCAGAGCAGCAACGGCACGGACCTGACCGTGGGCATTGCCGACAAGGCCCTCTGGGAGAGTGCCGGCAGCAAGAACGAAAAAGGCGTGTTCTTCCTGCCCAACATCCCCACCGAAGAGGTCTTCACGGCACCCCACAAGGAGAAGGTCAACGGCATCGTCTACGGCACCAAGCCCTACGTCTTTAACGGCCAGCTCATCAAGGGCTTCCATGTGACGTTCAAAGACGGCAAGGTGGTGGAGCACGGGGCCGAGGAGGGTGCGGAGCTGCTGGGCCAGCTCCTGAGCACCGATGAGGGAGCCTGCCACATTGGCGAGGTGGCGCTGGTGCCTGCTTCCAGCCCCATCAACCGGAGCGGCGCGCTCTTCTACAATACTCTGTTCGATGAGAACGCCGCCTGCCACATTGCATTCGGCGCCAGCTATCCCGGCACCACCCGGAACGGCACGACTCTTTCCAAGGAAGAGCTGCTGGCCCGCGGCATGAACCAGTCTTCCATCCACGAGGACGTCATGATCGGTGCGGAGGACAGCAAGATCACCGGTAAGTGCCGCGATGGCCGCACCGTGACCCTGTTTGAGAACGGTGTCTGGGTTTTGTAAGGCCTGCCCTTGGCCGCAGGGCCCGGCTGCTTTCGATCAAACAGAAAACCTGCCCGGGCTGCCAAGGGCTCCCCTGATCGGAAAGACTCCCCCGGCCGGGGGAGGTGGCACACAAGTGTCGAAAGGGGAGCGCCTGAGAGGTTTTTCACGAAAAAGCTTGCATATTTCGCAAATGTATGCTATATTCTAGTAGTACGATATAGTTTTTATGGAACGTGGGCCGCAAGGTCCGCGTTTCTTGTTTGTTTGGAGGTTTTTTATGGCGAAACAGTCTGGCGGCAATACCGCCCAGAGAGTCGAAGCGCTTGTCCGCCCCACCGTGGAGGGCATGGGCCTGCGCCTGTGGGACGTTGTCTTTGAAAAAGAGGGGCCGGACTGGTATCTCCGTGTGCTGATCGACAAGGCGGACGGCTCCACCATGGACACCGACACCTGCGCCGATGTGTCCCATGCGCTGGACCCCATCCTGGACGAGGCAGACCCCATTGAGCAGAGCTATTATCTGGAGGTGGGCAGCCCCGGCCTTGGCCGCAAGCTGACCCGCCCGGAGCACTACACCGCTGTACAGGGCCAGAAGATCAGCGTCAAACTGTACAAGGCCAACGAGAACGGTGCCAAGGAGTTTTCCGGCATCCTGACCTCCCGCGAGGGGAATACCATCACGGTGGAGACCCCGGCGGGCCCCGTCCGCTTTGAAGCCTCCGCCGCCAGCACGGTGCGCCTGTGCGACGACGAAGACCTGTTTCATTGAAAAGTAAAACCCTTTATCACATAGAGAGTAAATCATAGGAGGAACCCGAAAAATGGCAGCAGCTAACAATGAATTTTTTGAAGCTCTCTCCATGCTGGAGCACGAGCGCGGCATCACCGCTGAGTATCTGATCGATAAGATCAAGGCAGCGATCGTGATCGCTGTCAAGAAGAACTACGAAGTGGAAGACAACAACGTCATGGTGGAGATCGACCCCGCCAACGGCAAATTCAACGTTGCCCTCATTCAGGATGTTGTGGCCGATGAGGACTGGTACGACGAGCACAGCGAGATCGGCATTACCGAGGCCCAGAACATCCGCAAGGATTACAAGGTGGGCGACCGCGTGGTCACTCCCCTCAAGACCAAGGACTTTGGCCGCATCGCCGCACAGACCGCAAAGCACGTCATCCGTCAGGGCATCCGCGAGGCCGAGCGCAGCCAGCAGCTGAGCGAGATCCAGTCCCGCGCCCATGACATCGTGCAGGCCACCGTCACCCGCGTGGACCCCGAAAAGGGCATCGTGGCCGTGGATCTGGGCAAGGGCGGCGAGGCCATCCTGCCCCGCAACGAGCAGGTGCCCGGTGAGACTTACACCGAGGGCCAGGTGCTGCAGGTCTACGTTGTGGACGTCGTCAGCGGCGACCGCGGCGCGCGCGTTATGATCAGCCGTACCCACCCGGGCCTGGTCAAGCGCCTGTTTGAGCTGGAAGTGCCTGAAATTTACGACGGCACTGTGGAAGTCAAGGCCATCAGCCGTGAGGCCGGTGCCCGCACCAAGATGGCAGTCTGGTCCAAGGACGCCAACGTCAACCCCGTTTCCGCCTGCATCGGTCCCCACGGTGACCGTGTGGCTGCTGTGGTCGAGAAACTGGGCGGTGAGAAGATCGACATCGTTAAGTGGAGCGAGGATGTCTCCGAGTTCATCTCCGCGGCCCTCAGCCCGGCCAAGGTGCTCAAGGTGGAGCTGCTGCCCGGCGAGACCCGCTCCTGCCGTGTGACCGTGCCGGACCAGCAGCTGAGCCTGGCCATTGGCAACAAGGGCCAGAACGCCCGTCTCTGCGCGCGCCTGACCGGCTACAACATCGACATCCGTCCCGAGAGCGGCTACTATGGCGAGGACGAGGAGCCCAAAGCCGAGCAGCCCAAGACCGAAGAGACCGCTGAGTGATTCCAGCGCACCCACTGCCAAAGGAGGGAAATCGGATGGCACAAAAAAAGATCCCTGCCCGCCAGTGCATTGGCTGCATGACCAGCCGCCCCAAAAAGGAGCTGGTGCGGGTGGTGCGCGCCCCGAGCGGAGAGATCAGCATTGACCCGGTGGGCAAAAAGCCCGGCCGCGGCGCGTACCTCTGCCCGGACGCCGCCTGCCTTGCAAAGGCAAAAAAGAAAAAGGCGCTGGAGCGCTGCTTTGAGCAGCCGGTTCCCGCCGAAGTTTACGACGCGCTGGCCCGACAGCTGGCCGCGGTAGAACAGGAGGCCGCACAGGATGGCAAAGAATAAGAACAACGCCCCCGCAAAGCCTGCGCTGGCCCCGGCAGATGCCCTGTACCAGGCCGTGAGCCTCTGCCGCAAGGCAGGCGCCCTGACCATGGGCTTTGACGCCGTGGAAGATGCCTGCGTCAAGGGCAAGGCGTGGCTGGTCATGGTGGCCAGCGACGCCAGCGCCAAGACCGTGCAGCGTTTGAACTATGCCGTAGGCGACCTGGTGGATGTGATCCCCATGCCGCTGACACAGGATAGACTGGCTGATATCAGCCATAAACCGGTGGCGGTGTATGCCGTGACCGACCGCAACCTCGCAAAGCTCTGCTTTGACCGCCTGACGGACTGTGGAGCAATCAAAAATGAGGAGGATATGAGCGAATGACCGTAAAATATAAAGTAAGCGATTTTGCAAAAGACCTGAATATTTCCGCCAAGAAAGTGCTGGATGAGCTGAACGCCATGGGCAGCACCGGCAAGAAGAACAGCTCCACTCTGGAGGAGAACGAGCTGAACTACCTGCTGGAGAAATTCAGCAAGGATCATAGCGAGACGGACCTGAGCGCTTATCTGAACAGCGCCAAGCAGCCCGCTGCCCCCAAGAACACGGAGAAGAAGCCCGAGCAGAAGAAAGCCGAGAAGCCCGCTGAGAAAAAGGCAGAGCCCAAGGCCGCCCAGAAGCCGGCTGAGAAGAAGTCGGAGCCTGCAAAAGCTGCCCAGCAGCCCCAGCAGAAAAACAATAACAGCAAGCATAACGAGAAGAAGAACGAGCAGCATAAGAAGCGTGAGGAGAAGACCGTCTCCCTGAGCGAGCTGGCCCGTGAGACCGGTGCCAAGGCAAGCACTGCCCCGGCCCAGTCCGTCTCCGTCCGCCGCGAGGACAATCAGGTCACCGTGGATACCCGTACCGTGGATATGAACGTGGACCGCTTTGATGCCCGTTACGACGATCTGGCTTCCACCAAGAACACGGAGAACCGCCGCAAGCCTACCCCGCAGGGCAACAAGCAGAAGTTCACCCAGCGCGGCCAGCGTCAGCGCCAGCAGTTCCAGAAAGGCAAGCGCGAGACCGAGTTCGAGCGCCTGCAGCGCATCCAGCTGGAAAAGGCCCGCAACGCACAGCTGAAAGTCTCCATCCCGGATGAGATCACCGTCGGTGAGCTGGCTGCCCGCCTGAAGCAGCAGGCTGGCAAGGTCATTGCCAAGTTCATGCAGATGGGTGAGATGCACGCCATCAACGACATCATCGATTTTGATACCGCTTCCCTGCTGGCCGAGGAGTTCCACGCAAAGGTCGAGCACGAGGTGCATGTGACCATCGAGGAGCGCCTGTTCACCCAGGAAGAGGATGCACAGGAAGACCTCGTCGAGCGTCCCCCGGTCGTCTGCGTCATGGGCCACGTTGACCACGGCAAGACCAGTATCCTGGATGCCATCCGCAAGACCAACGTCACCGCGGGCGAGGCCGGCGGCATCACCCAGGCCATCGGTGCTTATCAGGTCAAGATCAACGACAGCCTGATCACGTTCCTGGATACCCCGGGCCATGAGGCATTTACCTCCATGCGTGCCCGTGGTGCCAACATGACCGATATCGCGGTTCTGGTCGTGGCTGCCGACGACGGCATCATGCCCCAGACCATTGAGTCCATCAACCACGCCAAGGCTGCCAACGTCAAGGTCATCGTGGCCATCAACAAGATGGATAAGCCCACGGCCAACCCCGAGCGCGTCAAGGAGGGCCTGACCAAGTACGGCCTCATCCCCGAGGACTGGGGCGGCGACGTGGCCTGCATCCCTGTTTCTGCCATGACCGGCATGGGCATCAACGACCTGCTGGAGCGCATTGCGCTGGAAGCTGAGGTCATGGAGCTCAAGGCCAACCCCAACCGCCGCGCCAAGGGTGCTGTGGTCGAGGCTCGTCTGGACAAGGGCCAGGGCCCCATTGCCACCATCCTGGTGCAGAACGGCACCCTGCACTCCGGCGATGTCATCATTGCCGGTACCGCTGTGGGCCGTGTGCGTACCATGCGCAGCGATAAGGGCAAGCTGCTGAGCGATGCCGGCCCCTCCACCCCTGTGGAGATCACCGGCCTGACTGCTGTGCCCGAGGCAGGCGACCTGTTTGAGGCCGTTGAGGACGAGCGCCTGGCCCGTGAGCTGGCCGAGCAGCGCATTGCTGACGCCAAGGAGAAGCAGTTCTCCTCGTTCCAGAAAGTCACCCTGGATAACCTGTTCAGCCAGATGGCTCAGAACGATATGAAAGAGCTGGCCATCGTCGTCAAGGCCGACGTGCAGGGCTCTGCCGAGGCTGTCAAGCAGAGCCTCGAAAAGATCTCCAACGATGAGGTCCGCGTCCGCGTCATCCACGCCGGTGTCGGTGCCATCAGCAAGTCCGATGTGGATCTGGCCGATGCCTCCAACGCCATCATCATTGGCTTCAATGTCCGCCCGGACAACGTGGCCAAGGAAGAGGCCGCCGCTACCAAGGTCGAGATGCGGATGTACCGTGTCATTTACGATGCCATCAACGATGTCACCGACGCTATGAAGGGTATGCTGGCTCCCAAGTTCCGCGAGGTCTCTCTGGGCGAGCTGCAGGTCCGTCAGGTGTACAAGATCTCCAACGTCGGCACCGTTGCCGGCTGCCGCGTGACCAACGGCAAGATCACCCGCGACAGCAAGGTGCGCGTGGTCCGTGACGGCATCGTCATCACCGAGGACGAGATCGCGTCCCTGAAGCGCTTCAAGGACGACGCCAAGGAAGTGGCCGAGGGCTACGAGTGCGGCGTGACGCTGGCAAAGTTTGCGGACGTCAAAGAGGGCGACGTGTACGAAGCTTTCAAGATGGAAGAGTACCGCGACTAAGATTTGCAAAACCTCTCAGTCTCGCATTCGCTCGACAGCCGTTCCCCTTTCGGCACTTGTGTGCCACCTCCCCCGGCCGGGGGAGTCTTTCCTACCAGGGGAGCCCTTGGCAAAGAGGTTTCGTTTTCGATGAAACTGCTTTGTGTTTGCTGGAAAACGGTACGAACTGCCAAAGCCTCCCCTGACAGGGGAGGTGGCATCGCGCAGCGATGACAGAGAGGTTATTTTGTGATAGGAGAAACCAAATGTCTCAAAAAAATATGGGCCGTCTTGCGCAGGATATGAAGCGTGAGGTCATCGCCATCATTGGCCGCCTGAAAGACCCCCGCCTGGAGGGCGGTCTGCTGACCGTGACTCGCCTGGACGTGACGCCCGATCTGGATGTTGCCAAGGTTTATGTGAGCGTGATGGGCCGCGCCGACGGCCCCAAGCCCGCCATTGAGGCGCTGAACCGCGCGGCCGGCCATGTGCGCACCGAAGTCAGCAAGAAAATGCACATCCGCAAAGCCCCCCGCTTCCTCTTTGTGGAAGACGACGGTGCAGCCTATGCGGCCCACATCAACGAACTGCTCCGCGAGCTGAATGTCAGCGGCTCCGACGACACGCGGGAGCCGGAAACCGAGGACTAACTCAGCCTTGCGGAAAGGATGGATCATGGGATGACAGAACAACTGAACGTGCAGCAGATGGCCGAGCGCCTCCGTGCTGCGGACAATGTTTTGATTCTGTGCCACAAAAACCCGGATGGTGATACCGTTGGCTGCGGCAGCGCGCTGTACTACGCCCTTAAGGCGCTGGACAAAAACGCGGCTGTCCTCTGCTCCGACGTCATCCCCTCCCGGTATGCGTTTACCAACCCACGCCTGTTCAAGGGCGAGTTTGAGCCCCAGACCGTGGTGGCCGTGGATGTGGCCGGCATCCAGCTCTTTGGTGAGAACAACGGGGTGCCCCAGTATACCCGCCACATTGATTTTTGCATCGACCACCACGCGGGCAACAGCGGCTACGCTGATTTTACCCTGCTGGACGGCCAGGCCGCGGCGGCAGCGGAGCTGTTGTATGAGGTCATCATGGCCATGAAAGTGCCCATGACGGCCCACATTGCCAACTGCCTGTACACCGGTCTCTCCACCGATACCGGCTGCTTCCGCTTTTCCTCCACCACGGCAAAGACCCATCTGGTGGCGGCAAAGCTCATCGAGGCAGGGGCCCAGGTGGAAGAGCTGAACACCCTGCTGTTTGATACCAAGCCCCGCGCCCGGATGGAGGCCGAGCGGATCGCGCGGAACCATCTGGAGTATCATCTGGATGGCCGCTGCGCCCTCATCTACCTCACCCGGGACGAGATCGAGCAGAGCCAGGTGGACCCCGCCGATCTGGAGGAGCTCACCAGCCTGCCCATCAGCATTGAGGGGGTCAAGGTCGGCTTGACCCTCCGCCAGCAGCCCGGTGGCAGCTACCGCATCAGCGTCCGCACCGCCAAGGGCGTGGACGCCTGCGCCATCGCCCGGCGTCTGGGCGGCGGCGGCCACACCCGCGCGGCGGGCTGTGAGCTGCTGGGCAACCTGGACAACACCAAGAGCGCCATTCTGGCCGAGGTGGAGGCGGAGCTGGATGCTCCCCAGACGCCCGACGGACAGGAGGAAGCCTGATGCAGGGAATCCTCATTGTGGATAAGCCCACGGACTGGACCAGTTTTGATGTGATTGCAAAGCTGCGGGGCATTCTGGGCACCCGGAAGCTGGGCCACAGCGGCACGCTGGACCCCATGGCTACTGGCGTGCTGCCGGTCTTCTGCGGCGGGGCCAGCAAGGCGGTGGACTTACAGCTGGACCACACCAAGGCCTACCGCGCCACCCTCAAACTGGGGGCGCGCACCGATACCGGCGATGTGACCGGTACCGTGCTGGAAACAGCCCCGGTGACTGCCGGGGAAAAAGAGCTGCTGGAGGTGCTGCCCCGCTTTGTGGGGCCCCGGATGCAGACGCCGCCCATGTACTCGGCGGTCAAGATCAACGGCCAGCCGCTCTACAAACTGGCGCGGCAGGGCATGGAGGTGGAGCGGAAAGCCCGCCCCATTGAGATCCTGTCCATCCAGTACGAGGGCAGCCCGGCGGAGAATGAGTACACCCTGACGGTTAAATGTTCCAAGGGCACCTATATCCGGGTGCTGCTGGAGGAGATCGCGGAGGCCATGGGCCAGAAAGGCACCATGAGCGCCCTGCGCCGCGTTGCGGCCGGGGTCTACACCGAGGCCGACGCCCACAGCCTGGAAGAGATCCAGGCCGCCAAAAACGCGGGCCCCGAGGCCCTGCAGGCCCTGATGCTGCCGGTGGAGAGCGTGTTCACCTCTCTGCCGCTGCTGGTGGCGGACGAGCGGGTGGAGCAGCACCTGTACAATGGCTGCCCTACCAGCCGCTACCCCGCTGCGGATGGCCGCTACCGGGTGCGGAACGCGCAGGGCCAGTTCCTCGGCCTTGCCAACATCACCGGGGGCGTGCTCCGGGTGGAAAAGCTCTTTGTGGAGCGAAACTGAAGGAAAAGGAATGATGCCAATGCAGATCTATTCACAGCTTGTGCCGCTTGCGCTGGGCAATGCAAACGGCAGTGCCGTGGCCATGGGCTTTTTTGACGGCATCCACATTGGCCACCGCGCCGTCATCGAGGGGGCGGTCCAGTGGGCAAGAGCCCACGGGGCATCCCCGGCGGTATTCACGTTCAAATTGCCCACCGAAAACAAGATGAAAGGCAAGCGCCTCCTCTCCACCGAGGATAAACATGCCCTCATCGAACGTCTGGGCGTGGAGCATTATCTCTGCCCGGATTTTGAGGAGATCAAGGCCATGACGCCCGAGCAGTTCGTGCTGGGCATCGTGCGGGACTGCAACGCCAAAGCGCTTTTCTGCGGCGAAAACTTTACCTTTGGGGCCAAAGCCGCCGGAAACCCGGAACTGCTGCGCAAGCTCTGCGCTCCGCTGGGGGTGGAAGTGGTGGTGCTGCCCATGGCCCGGTTTGAGGAAAAACCGGTCTCTTCCACCCGCATCCGCACGGCGCTGGAGGGCGGCGACATCCCGGCGGCAAACGCCATGCTGGGGATGCCCTACGCGATCCGCTTTGCGGTGCACCACGGGGCTGGTCTGGGCCGGACGCTGGGGGTGCCCACCATCAACCAGCTCTACCCGCAGGGGTTCCAGCTGCCGCGTTTCGGCATCTATATCACCCGGACCAAGATCAGGGATATCTGGTACCCCTCGGCCACCGGCCTGGGCACCCGGCCTACCGTCAACGACGATCTTTCCAAGGTGACCTGCGAGACCTTCATCCCGGGCTTCTCGGGCGACCTGTATGGCACCGACCCGGTGGTGGAGTTTTACGCCTACCTCAGCCCCAGCAAAAAGTTTGATACACTGGACGAGCTGCGGGACTGCATCAACCATGCAGCCCGGCGGGCCCAGGAGTATTTCCAGTAAACGAAAAAACACCGTTCGGCTGAACGGTGTTTTTTGTTTGCAGAAAAGGGAAATACCGCAATACTCAATCGAAGAATCTGCCCTTGAGCACGTTTTCGATCACGGCCTGTTTCAGGGCGGGAGAGAGGGTGCTGTCCGCCTCCATGGCGGCAAGCAGCGATTCTTTCGTTTCCGTCTGGGCGGCGCACCGGGTGATGGCGTGGTCCGCATCGGCATCCAGCACCAGCAGGGCGGGGGAGTCGGGCGTCCAGCGCTGCCATCTGGTGGAGCCGGAAAGCAGCTTTTTGCCGTTGGGGTCGCCGCTGGTGATGAAGTTTTTCAGATAGGCGCGCAGCTGTTCCGCCATGGCCTGATAGCCTGCGCCGGAAAGGTCGGCCCAGCCGAAGTAGGGGTTGCTGCCCGACAGCATCGGGAGGGCGATGCCCTGGAACGAGCCCAGCAGCGGGATCTGTGTTTTGCTGGCGGAAGAGCCGTACTCGATCTGCCCCAGGTAGAGCGGCGCGTCGCTCCGGGCCGCAATCACCTCCGCACTGCCACGGGTGCTGAAGACCCGGCAGAGGGCTGAACCATAGGTGGCGGCAAACTGCTTGGCTGCTTCCAGCTCGTCGGCGGAAAAGCGTTTGGCCTCCTCGCTGGAAAACCAGCTGTCCCACCGGGCGGCGGCGTTGAATTCATCGGCCCCGGTCAGCAGCAGGGTAGGAATTTCGCTGTACTGAGCCGCTGGATATCCGCCCTCGGGCAGGGTGATGCCGTTAGCATAGAGATGGGGGAAGACGCTCATCCTTAAACCGGCATTTGCCATCAGCGGAGCCAGACGGGCGGCATCCACGCCACAGAGCCAGCTGCGGACCGCAGGGTCTTCCGTCAGAAGCCAGCACCGCGCGGCTGCTTCGGTCAGAGCCTTGCCGTCCTGCACGGCCAGCGGTGCCAGAGCAGCGGCAAGCGTTTCAGCACTCGTGTTCTCATCCGCGCAGGTCATGCCGCCGGAAATAGAGATGGCTTTCTGGAACCGGCCCACAAACAGGGGACTGGCCAGCAGGGCCATTCCGTCCCGCCCGCCGGCTGCAAAGCCGAGGACCGTGATGTTCTGCGGGTCGCCGCCGAACGATGCGATATTGTCCCGCACCCAGTCCAGCGCCTTGGCCATGTCCAGCAGGGCAAAATTGCCCGTTTCCTCCGGGCCGGAGCAGAACGCGGGCAGGCAGTTGAAGCCGAACAGCCCCAGCCGGTATTCCAGCCCCACGAAGACACAGCCCAGCTGCTCGGCCAGAAATCCGCCCGGAAGCTCCCGCGCGGAGCCGATCTGATTGCCGCCGCTGTGCAGGTAGACGATGACGGGCCGTTTGCTGGCCTTTTCCGTGGTGTAAACGTCTAATTTGAGGCAGTCTTCGGTGCCCAGGGCGCAGGTGCTGTACTGGTACGCCGCCGCGCCGGGGACGGTGCAGTCTTTGGCGTTGGCCCAGGGGGCGGGGTCCTGCGGGGCTGTCCAGCGGGCGTCCCCGGCGGTGGAAGCGCCGTAAGGGATGCCATACCAGACGAGATGCCCCTCCTGCCGGATGCCCTGCACCGGGCCGTGCTGAGTTTGGCATACCGTGCCGATGGGGGCTGCAGCGGCGGCTGCGGGCAGCGAAAAGCCCGGCAGGCTGGCGGCTGCGGCGGCCACGGCTCCGGATTTGAGAAAACTGCGGCGGGAAAACTTGGGTGCTTGCATCGTAAAATCCCTCTCTTGTAAAATACACCTAAATTATAACAGCCCGGGTTTGAAATGCAATGACCGGGCAGCGACAAAATTGTAAAAAATTTTCTTGCTTTTTGCACGGCTTTCTGTTATACTAGCACTGTTACCGCGGCACGGGGCTGGGAGTATGCCCGTTTGGGAGTACCGTTTCCCGCAATCTGTGCTGACGGCAAATAAAATTTTAATAAAGAGGTACTGTACTATGAACAAGCAGGAAGTTATGGCCAAAGTCGCTCTGACCGAGAAGGACACTGGCTCCCCCGAGGTTCAGGTCGCTCTGCTGACCGCTCACATCAACGAGCTGAACGAGCACCTGAAGAAGAACCCGAACGATCACCACAGCCGCCGTGGTCTGATGAAGATGGTTGGCCGCCGCCGCAATCTGCTGGCCTACCTCCAGAAGAAGGACATCGAGCGTTACCGTGCTCTGATCGCAACCCTGGGTCTGCGTAAGTAATAGAAAACAGAGGGCAGGTACCGTACAATGGTGCCTGCCCTTTGCTGTTTTTTTGTGGCTTCCCGTTGTTTGCCGCTCCATGGAACAACAGGCTGCTGTTGCGTGTTGCAGCAGTAAATCGAGCGTCCGTGCGTAAAAAATGCACAGACGCTGGATTTATTGCTATGATGCGCGGCGGGCAGCCTTTTGGATAAAACTGATCCTGAAAAGGACAAAGGAGGCAAAACCAAATGGCAATTGAATTTGGTTCCCGCAAAGAGACCTTTGAGAACTACAAGGTCTACGAGACCATGCTGGCGGGCCGTCCGTTCAAGGCGGAAATGGGCAAGATGTGCGGTCTGTCCAACGCAAGCGCCCTGATCCGTTACGGCGAGACCTGCGTGATGTGCAATGTGGTCATGAGCCCCAAACCCCGCGAGGGCGTGGATTTCTTCCCCCTGAACGTGGAGTATGAGGAAAAGCTCTACGCCGCAGGCCGCATCCCCGGCAGCTTTATGCGCCGTGAGGGCCGCCCCGGTGAGCGTGCCATCCTCACCAGCCGCGTGGTGGACCGCCCCATGCGCCCGCTGTTCCCCAAGGAGATGCGGAACGATGTCTGCATCACCATGACCGTCATGAGCCTGGACCCTGATTGCAGCCCTGAGATCGCCGGTATGATCGGTGCCTCTCTGGTCACCGCAGTGTCCGAGATCCCCTGGAACGGCCCCATCGGCGGCGTGCAGGTGGGCCTGGTGGATGGCGAGATCGTCCTCAACCCCACCCAGGAGCAGCGCCGCCACAGCGACCTGGCCCTGACCGTGGCCGCTACCATGGACAAGATCGTCATGATCGAGGCCGGTGCCAACGAGGTGGATGAGGATACCATGCTCAACGCCATCAAGGCGGCTCATGTCGAGATCAAGAAGATCATCGAGTTCATCAACAAGATCGTGGCCGAGCGTGGCAAGCCGAAGATCGATTTCCAGGTCGTGGGCCTGGATATGGATGTCTTCCACGCCATCCAGAACAAGTATCTGGACGACTTCAAGGCTGCCATGGATACCGACGACAAGAACGTCCGCGATGCCGCTCTGCTGCCCATCATGGACAAGATCGCCGAGGAGTATCCGGACCTGTCCGAGGCAGACCTCGACCTCGTCAGCTACAAGATGCAGAAGTACGTCGTCCGCCGCTGGCTGCTCGACGAGGGCAAGCGCGTGGATGGCCGCGGCATCAACGAGATCCGCCCGCTGGCTGCCGAAGTCGGCATCCTGCCCCGTGTCCATGGCTCCGGCATGTTCACCCGCGGCCAGACCCAGGTGCTGACCACCTGCACCCTGGGCGGCACCAAGGACAACCAGCTGATGGATGACCTGACCGATGAGCAGACCAAGCGCTACATCCACCACTACAACTTCCCGCCGTACTCCGTCGGTGAGGCCCGCGCGCCCCGCAGCCCCGGCCGCCGTGAGATCGGCCACGGCGCACTGGCCGAGCGTGCTCTCGTGCCCGTGCTGCCCTCTCTGGAGGAGTTCCCCTATACCATCCGCTGCGTGTCTGAGGTCCTGAGCTCCAACGGCTCCACCTCTCAGGCTTCCATCTGCGGCTCCACGCTGGCCCTGATGGATGCAGGCGTGCCCATCAAGGCCCCCGTGGCCGGCATCTCCTGCGGCCTGATCACCGAGGGCGACCGCTGGATGACCATGCTGGACATCCAGGGCGTCGAGGACTTCCACGGCGATATGGACTTCAAGGTGGGCGGTACCCGCAAGGGCATCACTGCCATTCAGATGGACATTAAGATCGACGGCCTGACCTATGACATCATTGCCGAGGCATTCGAGAAGTGCCGCAAGGGCCGCCTCTACATCCTGGACGAGATCATCAAGCCCGTCATCGCACAGCCCCGTGAGGAGCTGAGCCGCTGGGCCCCCAAGATGTTCAGCATGATGATCCCCACCGATAAGATCAAGGACGTCATCGGCAAGGGCGGCAAGGTCATCCAGGACATCTGCGCGACCTGCAACTGCAAGATCGATGTGCAGGAGGACGGCCACGTCTTCGTCTCCGCCGTCGATCAGGAGGACGCAAAGCGCGCCATCTTCACCATCAAGACCATTGTGGAAGACCCCGAGATCGGTGCCATCTACAAGGGCAAAGTCACCCGCCTGATGAACTTCGGCGCGTTCGTTGAGATCGCCCCGGGCAAAGAGGGCCTGGTGCACATCTCCAAGCTGGACACCAAGCGTGTCGAGCGCGTGGAGGATGTGGTCGCCGTGGGCGACGCCATCGTCGTCAAGGTCACCGATATCGACCAGCAGGGCCGCATCAACCTCAGCCGCCGCGACGCCATCCTGGCTCTGGAAGCCAAGAAGAACGCCCAGCAGTAAGGCTGTAACCTGAAATAAAAGCAGAAACCTCCCGTTCAGCAGGAATTGTTGAACGGGAGGTTTTTATTGGGCAGATAAAATTCTTTGTACTATTTCTTGAAATCAAATGGCATGGCGTTCCTCCGTAAAGTTAGAAGTATTTTATGTCTTTTTCTACGAATGATTCCCATGAAAGAAGAAATGGCTCGAATGGTTATACGGCCCGATGAATGCCGAAGAAAGGTTCAACGGTGGATGCAGCTGCTCCGGTGGCGTGGGCTTGCTTTAAACCATAATTTTTCCGTGCGACAGCTTCCACAAATACGCGGTCCTTTTCCGAAGCGTTGTAATAATCTACGCCAAACTGTTTACAAGTTGTAAACAGTTCATCCAACCATGTCATAGTTTCATTGGACATTGGAGAAAAAGTGATATCAACATTTTGATTGTACTCTTTCATATGTGTTTCCTCCTTTTACCTTAGAAAAGATACGAAGAAAAAATATCTTTGGCCGCCTGGTCTGCAATCATGAAAGTTTTGGGCCCACCGGGATACAAAGAGGCTACCGGACGTGCTCCAAAGTCTCGAATATAATGCTGTTCCAGTTCGTTGGTTTTCGCTTCAAAAACAACGACACCATTGCAGTTGGCATCAATCGAAAGCTGAATGCCAAAAGCAATCATGGCTTTTCCGATTCCATAATATTTTTTGTGCGCCGTTAAAGTGGGATTACTTTCTGGATGACTTTCAATATATGCAATATAAACTGCTACGCTTCCCTCATGAATGCGGTATGCGCCGAGAGCGATGATTTCACCATCTTCCGTTTTCGCGGCATACTTCTCTTTTTGAGGGTCAAGAATGAAATCAGAATTCCAAATCGTTTGCCAGCCGCTTTTGGTAGCATCGAAATCTGCTTTTGTAGCAACATCTATTTCAATATTGACCTTATTGCCTGTTTCAGATTCCGTTACATAGTATTGCAAAAACACGATACCACCTCTTTCAATTTATATTATAACGAGAATACGGTGGATTTACAAGGATGACAATAAACTTCCCTGTGGATGCCAAAGAACGGCTCAATGACGAAAGCCATCGTCTCTATGGGCATGAAGCAATCAGCACTTCTCATTTTTGCTTTTTATATCCGCTTTGAGCGATTTGATCTCTTCCAGGATAAGTTCCGTGCAGACAACAATAAGCCCCGAAAGAAGAATAACCCCACCATAGATCGGGTAGAGAAAAGACTCCTGAACGCCGCCGCCGAGAATGCCCGATGAAGTGCTACACGATATAAAAATCAGCACGAGATATGAAATGGAAGATTTTGTTAACCGATGGGAGGATGAATCTTTAGGTTTAAATCCGTATGGTCAATTTGAGACGATACTAAACTTCCGTCCTTGCTGTTCGTTTCGCAGTGTGTTAAACTAAACGGAAAGAAATTGATGAAAACAGGAGGAAACCATCTTGAAACACATTTCGATGTTCGCGCGCCGGGCGGCGGCGCTTTTGCTGGCGGCGGTGCTGCTGGTCGGGGCCATCCCCGCGGCGTTTGCAGAGGAAGAGGGCACCCCGGAGGGCGAGGCGGTCACAGAGGCCGTCTACACGGTGCCCACCACCATCGGCGGGGCGGATACCACCCTGCTCCCGGCGGAGGAGGAAAACTGCCTGAGCTGGCTGTTCGGCTCGAAAGATACCATCACCATGCCTTACCTGAATATCAAGGGCAAGGGCCTGCGCCGGAATGTGAAACTCAACCTGGTGGACTGCCTGGTGGGCATTACTTACACCGAGCTGGGTTCCATCGGCAGCTTTGTGAGCGCCTCGGCGGCACAGGAAGCCTGGAAAGCCCAGGCTGTGGCCATTCACTCCTACCTGGAATACCACAAAAAGTACGGCTCTTCGGCCAATGCGCTGATCTACACCCCGGTGGACCAGATCCCGGCCTCGGCCCGGTCCGCCATTGAGAAAGCCGTCCGCGCCGTCAAGGACGAGGTGCTGACCTACAACGGCAGTGTCATTGACGCGGTGTGGTCGGCCAGCGCGGGCTACAACACTCAGACGGGCGTCTACGGCACCTGCTCCGGTCTGGACGCCTGGGGGACGGATGTGCCCTACCTCCAGAGCGTGGAGAGCCCCTATGAGCGCCAGTACCATGAGAAAATGCGCCGCATCATCGGCAAGGACTACACCTATCAGGAGTACAACGACAGCAAGACCGGCGAGCCCTACGTCAGCGCCGACACCACCCACAAGGATCTGGGCGGTTTTGTGCAGTACAACACGTTCGTCTCCAATGGCCGCAGCTACCGCAACATCAGCCAGTTTGTGAGCTCCCGTTACTGCTTTGATTTTGGCACCGACGCCAATGGCACCCCCGTGATGACCTATTACGGCTATGGTCACGGCGTGGGCATGAGCCAGTGCGGCGCGGTGGGCTTTGCCGCCGAGCAGGGGATGGGCTACCGTGAGATCCTCCAGCATTACTACACCGGCGTCTCCATGAAGAGCGTGGGCAGTGGTTCCAGCAGCGGCGGCTTCTTTGGCTGGCTGCGGAAGCTGTTCCGCTGACCAGAACGGCGCTGCACTGGAAACCAAAAGGAATTGCGGAAAATCGCTTCTCAAACGCGGCGGAATTTGGTATACTATACACTTGTAACATCAAATGGGAGTTGGAGAAATCGGAATGCAGTTGGACAAGGAAACGAAATTGAAGCAGGAGAAAGAGCGCTGCCGTCAGCTGGCGCAGCGGGTCGCGGAAGAAGCGCGCCCCGCCTCGGCCCAGGTGCTGAACAGCGAGTCTGACCTGCTGGAAAAGGCCCTGCGCCGGGCAGGCATCCGGGCGGAAGAGTGGTCTGCACAGGCTGCAGAGCCTGTGGACCTGCTGGTGGTGGAAGACCCCGTGTGGAGCCATCTGCCCCAGCAGCTGCCCGAGAAAGTGCTGCTGGCCAGTGTGGACAGCACCATGATGGCGGCCTGGGCCGAGCAGCTGGCCCGGCGGGGCTATTACCGTGATTTCCGCTGGCGCAGCAAGGGCCGGGCCCAGCAGTCCGCTCTGTTCTGCACCGGCAGCGCCGTGCCCGCCCCGCTGATGATGGTACAGGGCTACGAGCAGGAGATGGACACCCTGCGGGACCGGATGGTCCGGGCCGAGCGCACCTGCAGCGAGGAAGCCGCCCTGATCGAGCGGCTCCGCAGTGACCTTGCCCTCAGCCGCAGCCACGAGCAGCAGCTGGAAAAGACCCTGAGCGACGTTACCAATTCCACGTTCTGGAAGCTGACCTGGCCCATGCGGTATGCCGTCAGCAAGAGCCGCCAGATCTGGCACACGTTCCCGCTGTTCGTCTTCCTGCATGACCTGCGCACCATGGGCGTGGAGGGCGTGCGGGAGCAGGCCCGTGCCCGCCGTGAGTATGCAGTCCTCTTCCCCAGCAAGACCCTGCGGGCAGACCGCTTTGCCCCGGTGGAGCTGCTGGTAAAGCAGGCCGGCCACCAGCCCGGCGGCGAGGCAGGCCCCAAGATCAGCATTGTGGTGCCCCTGTACAACACCCCGCTGAATTTCCTCGAGGAACTGCTGGATTCCGTCGTCAACCAGACCTACCGCAACTGGGAGCTCTGCTGTGTGGACGCCGGGCAGGACACCGCCGTGGGCCAGCATGTGCAGGCCCGCGCCAAGGCAGACCCCCGCATCCGCTACCAGAAACTGACCGAGAATGAGGGCATTGCCGGGAACACCAACCACGGTTTTGAGCTGGCCACAGGCGATTACATCGCCCTGCTGGATCATGACGATATCCTCCACCCCTGTGCCCTGTGGTACACGGCGCAGGCGATCGTGGAGCAGGGAGCCGATTTCGTCTATACCGACGAGGCGACCTTTGAGGGCAAGGTGGAGAACGTGGTGCTCTACCACTTCAAGCCGGACTTCATGCTGGACAACCTCCGCTCCAACAACTATATCTGCCACCTGACCACGTTCAGCAAGGTGCTGATGGAACAGGCTGGCGGCGGGGAGCGGGCCGAGTACAACGGCAGCCAGGATTACGACCTCTTCCTCCGCCTGACCGAGAAAGCCCGGAAGATCGCCCACATCCCCCATGCGCTCTATTACTGGCGTTCCAGCCCCAACAGCACCGCCAGCGATATCTCCGCCAAGACCTACTGCATCGACGCGGGCATTGCGGCCCTCAAGGCCCACTATGCCCGCTGCGGCGTGGCGGTGGATGACGTCACCCTCATTCCCGGCACCCCGGGCTATTACAAAACGGATTACACCATGGCCCACCCGGGCCGGGTGAGCATCCTCATCCCTACCTGCGACCACATCCGGGATCTGGAGACCTGTGTGGAGTCCATCTACGCCCGCACCACCTACCCGGATTTTGAGATCCTCCTCATTGAGAACAACTCCAAGGAGGAGCAGACGTTCCGCAGCTATGAGCGGATGCGGAAAGAGCACCCCGATACCCTCAAGGTCCTTACCTGGCAGGGCAAGGGATTCAACTACAGCGCCCTGAACAACTTTGGGGCCCGGTACGCCACGGGCGAGTATCTGCTGCTGCTCAACAACGACACCGAGGTCATCACCCCGGGCTGGCTGGAAGAGATGGTCATGTATGCCCAGCAGAAGCGTGTGGGCTGCGTGGGTGCCAAGCTGCTCTACCCCGATGACACCATCCAGCACGCTGGCGTGGGCTTTGGCATCGGCGGCGTGGCGGGCCATCTGCACAAATATTTCCCGGCCACTTCCGACGGCTACATGGGCCGCCTGAACTATGTGCAGGACGTCTACGGGGATACCGCCGCCTGCCTGCTCATCCGGAAAGAAATTTACGACGAGGTCCACGGCCTGGACGAGAGCTACGCCGTGGCGTTCAACGATGTGGATTTCTGTGTCCGCGTCCGGGAGGCCGGTTACACCAACGTCTTCACCCCGTTTGCCCAGCTCTACCACTACGAGAGCAAGAGCCGCGGCATGGAGGACAACCCCGAAAAGCAGAAGCGCTTCCAGGGCGAAGTGCTCCGCTTCCAGGCTCGCTGGGGCGACCTGCTGGCCAAGGGCGACCCCTGCACCAACCCCAACTTTGACATCCAGCGTGAGGACTTCAGCCTCAAAATTCTGCCTTTGGAGTAAAGCCGATGAATCTTTCCGCATGTATTGTTGTCTATAACGGCTATGACGAGGTGCTCAAGGCGGCCCAGACCGTGCTGCAGTTCACCCGCCGCTACCCGCTGACCCTCTATCTGGTGGACAACGCCAGCCCGGACGGCAGCGGCCCCCGGCTGGAACAGGCCGTGCGGGAGGGTCTGCTGGCTCCCGGGACCGGGCAGCGCGTTGAGGTGCGCTGCCGCAAGGAGAACGGCGGTTTTGGCACCGGCCACAACACCGTGCTGCCGGAGCTTGCCAGCACCTACCATTTCATCCTCAACCCGGATATCCAGCTCATGGCCGATACCCTCAGTGACCTGGCCGACTGGATGGCCCGGCACCCGGATGCCGTGATGGCCCGGCCCGGCCTCATCTTCCCGGACGGGCGGCCCCAGCGCCTGCCCCTGCGGCGGTGCGCGCTGCGGCCCATGGTCTACCGCCAGCTGTCGTTTCTCAAGTTCTGGGAGAAATACAACGAGCAGTACCTCATGGCGGACAAAGACCTGACAAAACCCACCGAGATCGAGTTCTGCACCGGCAGCTTCTCCGCGGTGCGGACGGCGGAGTTCAAGGCCGTGGGCGGCTTTGACGAGCACTACTTCATGTATGTGGAGGACGCCGACCTCACCCAGAAGATGCGTACCACCGGCAAGGCGTATCTGGTGCCCCAGTACACGGCCATCCATGCCTGGCACCGGGCGGCCCACCGCAGCCTGAAACCGTTCCTCTGGCAGGCCGGCAGCCTGCTGCGGTATTTTAGCAAGTGGGGCTTCAAATTTTAGTTTTTCAAAAGAAGAACGGCATGAGCCAGAAATTTTCTGATTCATGCCGTTTTTTTCTTGCTTTTTTGCTGATTTGATAGTAGAATAAGGTGTAATACTATCGCCCCGGGAAAGAAAAGACCGGAGTTTTGCACGGTATTCCCTCACATTGTTGACAGCGGACGCAGCTCCGCTTTGAATCCATACGAATCTCAAACGCCAATCCAACACGCTGCCACGGCTCTTTTGCCGCCGGACTGCTTTAGCCTCGCTTGAATTCCACCAAGGAGTTCGGCGCTCGGCTGCATTGTCTGGTGTCAAAATAGCCTGTGTCATCGCGTCGCCTTTGGCGTTCGAGCTTCGTAAAGCTGCACAACTTTTTTCATTTTTATTAAAGGAGTGCACAAATATGAAAGGCATTATTCTGGCCGGCGGTGCCGGCACCCGGCTTTATCCGCTGACGATGGTCACCAGCAAGCAGCTGCTGCCCGTCTACGATAAGCCCATGATCTATTATCCTCTGTCCACCCTCATGCTGGCGGGCATCCAGGATATCCTCATCATTTCAACCCCTACCGACACGCCCCGCTTTGAGGCGCTGCTGGGCGATGGCAGCCAGTACGGCATCCATCTGCAATATAAAGTTCAGCCCTCCCCGGACGGCCTGGCACAGGCATTCATCCTGGGCGAGGAGTTCATTGGCGACGACTGCTGCGCCATGATCCTGGGCGATAACATCTTCTACGGCAACGGCTTCTCCAAGATCTTGAAGACTGCCGCCGCCAACGCCGAGAACAAGGGCCGCTGCACCGTCTTTGGCTATTATGTGCAGGATCCCGAGCGCTTTGGCATCGTCGAGTTCGACCAGAACGGCAAGGTGCTGAGTGTGGAAGAGAAGCCCGAGCACCCCAAGAGCAACTACGCCATCACCGGCCTGTACTTCTACAACAAGGAAGTCGTCAAGATGGCAAAGCAGGTCAAGCCCTCCGCCCGCGGCGAGCTGGAGATCACCACTCTGAACGACATGTACCTCAAGAAAGACGAGCTGGATGTCCAGCTGCTGGGCCGCGGCTTTGCCTGGCTGGATACCGGCACGATGGACAGCCTGGTGGATGCCGCTGACTTTGTGCGGATGATCGAGAAGCGCCAGGGCATCAAGATCAGCGCTCCGGAGGAGATCGCTTACAAGTACGGCTGGATCGACCGCGATACCCTGCTGGAGAGCGCTGCCCGCTACGGCAAGAGCCCCTACGGCCAGCACCTGAAGAATGTCGCCGACGGCAAACTGAGATACTAAGAGTTTAAGGGGAGGATTATCCCATGAAAATCATCGTCACTGGCTGCAAGGGCCAGCTGGGCACCGAGATCATCAAGCAGCTCCGCGAGGGCCGCAGCGAGATCGGCCCCATCCCGGAAAAGCTGCTCAATGCAACGGTCATTCCGGTGGACCTGCCCGAGCTGGACATTGCCAACTACAAGATGGTGGATGATTTCATCCGCCGCCAGCGCCCGGACGTCATCATCAACTGCGCCGCCTACACCAACGTGGATGGCTGCGAGGTGAACCACGACGCCGCCTACAAGGCAAACGCCATCGGCCCCCGCAACCTGGCACAGGCTGCCACCAAGACGGGTGCCCGCCTGGTGCATGTCTCCACCGACTACGTTTTTTCTGGCCGGGAGAACGGCGGCATCGCTCAGGATGAGGCCACCCTGCCCGGCCCCATCAGCGCCTACGGCTCCACCAAGCTCATGGGCGAGAAGTATGTGGAGCAGTTCTGCCACCGCCACTTCATCGTCCGCACGGCCTGGCTGTACAGCTACTACGGCAAAAACTTTGTCAAGACCATCGTCAACGCGGGCAAGAAGTTTGGCAAGCTGGAAGTGGTCAACGACCAGTGCGGCAACCCTACCAACGCGGTGGATCTGGCCCACGAGATTTTACAGCTCTGCGTCACCCACGAGTACGGCCTGTACCACTGCACCGGCGAGGGCATCTGCTCCTGGTATGATTTCGCCTCCGAGATCATCCGCCTGTCCGGTGTGGACGCCACCGTGGCTCCCTGCACCAGCGCCGAGTACAAGGAAAAGCACCCGGAAAGCGCCGACCGCCCCAAGTGGAGCGCCCTGGACAACCGGATGCTCCGCTGCACCGTCGGCAACGAGGTGCGCGATTGGAAAGCTGCCCTGGCCTGCTTCTTTGAGCACTGGGATGGCGAGAATGGCATGAAGTAAACTTCTCAGTCACGCTCCGCGTGCCAGCCGCTCCTATCAGGGGAGCCTTTGGCATGTCGGGCAAGTTCTGTGAAAAAAATAAAATGCCGGGCCCTGCGCTCGGCCTGAAACAAGATTATAACTGAGGAATCAAACATGAAAACCTATCTGATCACCGGCTGCGCCGGTTTTATCGGCTCCAACTTTGTCCACTATATGCTCAAAAAATACCCCGAGATCCTGCTGGTCAACCTGGATAAGCTGACCTATGCCGGCAATCTCGAAAACCTGAAAGACGTGGAGGGCGACCCCCGCCATGTCTTTGTGCAGGGCGATATCTGCGATAAGGAGCTGGTGGAGAGCCTGTTCGCAAAGTATGATTTCGATTACGTCATCAACTTTGCGGCCGAGAGCCATGTGGACCGTTCCATCAAGAACCCCGAGATCTTTGTCCAGAGCAACGTCATGGGCACCGTGAACCTGCTGCAGCGTGCAAAAGAGGCATGGTACGATGCTGACGCCAAGACCTGGAAAGAGGGCAAGAAGTACGTTCAGGTCTCTACCGATGAGGTCTACGGCGCTCTGGGTGCCGAGGGCTTCTTCATGGAGACCACCCCGCTGTGCCCCCACAGCCCCTACTCCGCTTCCAAGGCCAGCGCGGATATGTTCGTCAAGGCATTCCACGATACCTACGGTATGCCCATCAACATCACCCGCTGCTCCAACAACTACGGCCCCTACCAGTTCCCCGAGAAGCTGATCCCCCTGATGATCAACAACGTCAAGCACCACAAGCAGCTGCCCGTCTACGGCGACGGAATGCAGATCCGCGACTGGCTGTATGTGGAGGACCACTGCAAGGCCATTGATATGGTGGCCAACGGCGGCAAGATCGGCGAGGTGTACAACGTGGGCGGCCACAACGAGCGCCCCAACATCTTCATCGTCAAGACCATCATCAGCCAGCTGCATGACCGCCTGAAAGACGACGGCATCAGCGAGGACCTCATCAAGCATGTGGCCGACCGTCTGGGCCACGACCGCCGCTACGGCATCGATCCCACCAAGATCAAGAACGATCTGGGCTGGTATCCCGAGACCCCGTTTGAGAAAGGCATCGTCCTGACCATTGACTGGTACCTCAACCACGAGGAGTGGATGGAGCACATCACCAGCGGCAACTACCAGAAGTACTACGAGGAAATGTACAAGAATAAGTAAGCGGAATTTCCGCGTTGCAATGAGAATGGCCCCCGCCGGAAGCAAGATCCCGGCGGGGGCCATTTTTGCTGCCCGTTACGAGTGGGCAGGGCGTTTAGAACATCTTTTCCCAGGTGGCGCTGCCCACCGAGCCATCGGCGGTCAGGCTGTTCCGCTTCTGGTAGCGGCGGACGGCTTCCGTGGTCTTGGCACCATATTTGCCATCAGCGGTCAGGGCCTCGCCCTCGCCGCGCAGTTTCTGCTGCACCAGTCGGACGGTTCCGCCCTCAGAGCCCTGCCGCAGCACGATGCCGGGGTAGGGCACATGCAGGCCGTGGGCAGCGGTGTATTTGGCGTAGATGGCATTCCAGGTGTTGGCACCCACTTTGCCGTCCACAGTCAGCTTGTTCCGCAGCTGGAACTCGGTCACGGCTTTCTCGCAGGCGGTGCCAAAATGGCCATCCACCTTGAGGATGTCGTGCCAGGTGCAGGCGTCGCGCAGGCCGTTGAGCCAGGTCTGCACCAGTGCCACGTCGGGGCCTGAAGAGCCACGCTGGATGAGGGAATAATAAGCGGGAATTGCCATGTGTGTGGTCACACTCCTTTCCGCCACAGGTTATGCGGCAGGGGAGAGGAGTGTGCGGTCGGCGCGGTCAGAGCAAACGCTCTGCACCCAGTCCACCAGCCGGAACCGGACGATGTACTCCCCGCAGATGAGGTCATTCTCCTGCGGGAGGGCATAGCTGCCGCAGGCCGCGCGGCAGAGGCCCGGGTAGAGCACGCACCACCAGTTTTTGCCGCTGCGGTCATTCTCCCCCAGCGTGATGCGCAGGGCGTCGTACCGCCCGGCGGGAAGGGCGGCGTTTTGATACCGGGTGGCGGCAAAGTACATGTTCACCAGTTCCACCCGGGCCGCCGGGGCAAGGCCAAGCCGGGCCAGCGTCTGGCGGGCGGTCAGCTCCAGCGCGGGCAGGTTCTGTGCCGCCCAGTGCAGGGCTTCCGGCTGGGTGGACGCCCTGCACTGGGCATCCGTATAGGCCAGCAGGGCGTCCCGCACGGCCAGCTTGGCGGTCTGGTCCAGCAGGCTGTCACTGTCGGCTTTGATGTGGAGCCGCAGGGTGTCGGCACAGAGGGCGGCCCCGGTGTCCAGCTGGGCCCGGCCCCAGTCCAGCGCAAACCCGCTCAAACCGGCCAGCACGCACCCCAGCGCCAGCGCGGCACACCACACCGCCATTTCCCGGCGGGATAATTTTTTTGCAAACATCAAAACAGGCCCCTCTCTGGAAAAGTTATCCAGAGTATGGGCCTGTTTCTCAAGGTTGATACAAAAACGATCAGTTCTTCAGCGACTGCATGGGAGCCGGCAGACGGCCGCCGCGGTTGATGAAGACCGAGGGGTCGTGCTGGTTGACGGGCATGATGGGGCCGTAACCCAGCAGGCCGCCGAAGTCCAGGATCTCGCCCGCCTTGCGGCCAATGGCCGGGATGACGCGGACGGCGGTGGTCTTGCTGTTCACCATGCCGATGGCGGCTTCGTCCGCAATGAGGGCGCTGATGACGGCCGGGGTGGTGTCGCCCGGGATGATGACCATGTCGATGCCCACCGAGCAGACCGCCGTCATGGCTTCCAGCTTCTCAATGGTCAGGCAGCCGGTCTCCGCCGCGTGGATCATGCCGTCGTCCTCACTGACCGGAATGAAAGCACCGGACAGGCCGCCGACGTGGTTGGAGGCCATGACGCCGCCCTTTTTCACGGCGTCGTTCAGCAGGGCCAGGCAGGCCGTGGTGCCGCAGCAGCCGCAGGTCTCCAGACCCATCTCTTCGAGAATGTTGGCCACGCTGTCGCCCACCGCCGGGGTAGGAGCCAGCGAGAGATCAATGATGCCTGCGGGCACGCCCAGTGCCTGGGAGGCAAGGTTTGCCACCAGCTGGCCCACGCGGGTGATCTTGAACGCGGTCCGTTTGACCAGCTCTGCCACCTGGTCGATGGGCGCGTCCTTGGGCAGGCGGGCCAGTGCGGCGCGGACGGCACCGGGGCCGGAAACGCCAACGTGGATCTCACAGTCGGGTTCGCCGGGGCCGTGGAACGCACCGGCCATAAAGGGGTTGTCCTCCGGCGCGTTGCAGAAGACGACCAGCTTTGCCGCGCCGATGCACTGACGGTCTGCCGTCAGCTCAGAGGCTTTCTTGACGGCCTCGCCCATCAGCTTGATGGCGTCCATGTTCAGGCCTGCCTTGGTGGCACCGATGTTGACCGAGCTGCAGACGATGTCCGTCTCGGCCAAAGCGCGGGGGATGGACTCGATGAGGCGTTTGTCGCCCGCCGAAAAGCCCTTGTGCACCAGGGCCGTGTAGCCGCCCACAAAGTTGACGCCCACCTTTTTGCCGGCAGCGTCCAGTGCCCTGGCAAAATCCACGGGGTCCGCGTCCGGGCAGGCACCCAGCAGCATGGCAATGGGGGTCACGCTGATCCGCTTGTTGATGATGGGGATGCCATATTCGGCGCTAATGTGCTCCACCGCAGGCACCAGATTGGCCGCCTTGGTGGTGATCTTATTGTAAACTTTCTCGCAGGCCTTTTTGGGATCCGGGTCGATGCAGTCCAGCAGGCTGATGCCCATGGTAACGGTGCGCACGTCCAGATTATCCTGCGTAAACATCTCGATGGTTTCGAGGATGTCGCCGGTGTTGATCATACTCATTGATATGGAACCTCGCAATTCTATACTCGATGTATCTCTTCGTACAACCTCTCAGTCGAGCTTCGCTCGCCAGCCGCTCCCCTTTCGGCACTTTCGTGCCACCTCCCCCGGCCGGGGGAGTCTTTCCTAGCAGGGGAGCCTTTGGCAAATAGGGAAAGCTTCCATCGACTGCCAAGGCCTCCCCTGTTAGGGGAGGTGGCACGCCGTCAGGCGTGACGGAGAGGTTTAAATCGTGTGCATGGCGTCGAAGACTTCCTGGCGGGTGAGGTTGATCTGCATCCCCATCTCCTTGGCCAGGGCGTCCATGCGCTGGTGCAGCTCCTCATGGCTGACACTGCACTTGGAGATATCCACCAGCATGATCATGGCGAACATGCCATGCAGAATGCTCTGGGTCACGTCCTCAATGTTGATATTCAGTTCGCTGCAAAGGGTCGAGACTTTGGCGACCACGCCAACGGTATCATGACCCATGACCGTGATAAATGCTTTCATAATTTCTACCCCATAAAATTATTAAACCTCTCCGTCATCGCTGGCGCGATGCCACCTCCCCTAACAGGGGAGGCCTTGGCAGTCGATTCAACTCCATCTCTTTGCCAAAGGCTCCCCTACTAGGGGAGCTGGCGAGCGAAGCTCGACTGAGAGGTTGACTTCCCCCCAAGTATAGCAGATTTGCTGAAATTTGAACACTGTTTTTAGAAAAAAGAACCGAGAACACTCCCAAAAGACATTCTATGCAAAAAACCAGATGAAAACAGCCGCCGCTTGTGTTATACTTATTTACAAATCTCGCACAACAAGCTGAAAAGGAGAACACACCATGGAACAGCTTTTGAAAATTCTGGAAGATAACGCGCGGCTTTCCGTTGAGGACATTGCCACGATGCTGAATAAATCCCCCGCCGAGGTGGCGGCCATGATCGACCTGGCCCGGGCGCAGGGCATCATCAAGGGCTACAAGACCCTTGTGGACTGGGAAAAGGCCGGGGTGAACCGGGTGGAGGCGGTCATTGAGCTGAACGTCAGCCCCAAGAAGAGCCGAGGCTTTGATGAGATCGCGGCCACCATTGCCGCTTTTGACGAGGTGGAGAGCGTGCTGCTGATGAGCGGCGGTTACGACCTGCAGCTGGTCATCAAGGGCCAGACGTTCCAGGAGATCGCCCTGTTTGTGGCAAAGCGGCTGAGCCCGCTGGACGATGTGCTGTCCACGGCCACCCACTTTGTCCTCCGCACCTACAAAAAAGAGGGCCGCCTGTACCAGGACGACGAGATCGATGAAAGAGAGTGCACGGTGCTGTGATGGATTACGAACGACTGATCGCGCCTGCCGCCAAGGCCATGCGGCCCTCCGGCATCCGCAAATTCTTTGATCTGGCCGCTGAGATGCCCGAGTGCATCAGCCTGGGCGTGGGCGAGCCGGATTTCAAAACGCCCTGGGCCGTGCGGGAAGCCGGCATCGAGAGCCTGGAACACGGCCGCACCCGCTACACCTCCAACGCGGGCCTCAAGGAGCTGCGGGCGGAGATCACCCGCTATCTCGCCCGCCGGATGAATCTCCACTATGAGCCCAGCCAGGTGCTGGTGACGGTAGGCGGCAGCGAGGCCATTGACATGTGCATCCGCACGCTGGTCCAGCCCGGGGATGAGGTCGTCATCCCGGAGCCCTGCTTTGTCTGCTACGAGCCCATCACCACCCTTTCCGGCGGTGTGCCGGTCCATGTAGCCTGCCGACAGGAGGATGAGTTCCGCCTCAAAGCAGACGCCCTCAAGGCGGCCATTACCCCCAAGACCAAGCTGGTCATCATGCCGTTCCCCAACAACCCCACGGGTGCCGTGATGGAGCGGGAAGACCTGGAGGCCGTTGCGGAGGTGCTGCGGGGCACCAACATCATGGTGCTTTCCGATGAAATTTACGCGGAGCTCAACTATGGCCTGCGGCCCCATGTCTCCATTGCGTCCCTGCCGGATATGGCGGAGCGGACCATCGTGGTCAACGGCTTCTCCAAGAGTTATGCCATGACGGGCTGGCGGCTGGGCTATGCCTGCGGCCCGGAGCCCATCATCAAAATCATGACCAAGATCCACCAGAGCGCCATCATGAGCGCCCCCACCACCAGCCAGTACGCGGCCATCACCGCCCTGAAAGAGTGCGATGGCGAGATCGACCGGATGCGGGACGAGTACAACATGCGCCGCCGCCTGGTGGTGAAGAGCTTCAACCAGATGGGGCTGACCTGCTTTGAGCCCCGGGGCGCGTTCTATGCGTTCCCCTGCATCAAGTCCACCGGGATGAGCAGCCAGGAATTCTGCACAAAGCTGCTGGAACAGAAGCATGTGGCCATCATCCCCGGCGACGCCTTTGGTGCCTCCGGCGAGGGATATGCCCGGGTGTCCTACGCGTATTCCGTAGAGCACCTGAAAGAGGCCCTGAAGCGGATCAAGGAATTCCTGCAGGAAAACGGTATTTATCACGGGGAAGCATAACGGGAGGAAACAACCATGGCAACTTTGAAAAGCGTGACCGTTCTGGCCCCTGCCAAGCTCAACCTGGCACTGGATGTGGTGGGTCTGTTGCCCAACGGCTATCATAATCTGGATATGACCATGCAGGCCATCACCCTGTACGAGCGGGTGGTGCTCCGCCGGAGCAATACCCTGAGCCTGAGCCTGCCCGGCAGTCCGGTGGCCGCCAACGACAGCAATACCGCCATCAAGGCGGCCATTGCCTTTTTCCGGTACACGGGCCTTTTGGCGGGTGTGGACATCACCATTCATAAAAACGTGCCCGTCCGGGCCGGTATGGCGGGCGGCAGCGCCGACGCCGCCGGTGTGCTGGTGGGCCTGAACGCCCTGTACGGGGCCAAACTCTCCATGAGTGAGCTCTGCGCTCTGGGTGCCAAAATTGGTGCCGACGTGCCCTTTGCTCTCATGGGCGGCACCTGCCGGGTGCAGGGTGTGGGCGATATCCTAAAAGCCCTGCCGCCCTGCCCGGACTGCTGGTTCACCGTGGTGATGCCGGATTACGGCGTCTCTACCCCGGAGGCCTTTGCGGCTTATGACAAAGTGGGCAGCAGCACCCACCCGGACTGTGAGGCCCAGGAAAAGGCCGTCCGGGCCGAAGATCTGGCCGGGGTCTGCGCGGCGGCCGGCAACGCGCTGGAAGAGTGCAGCGGTGCCAGGGACAACGAGGCCATCAAAGCGGCTCTCCGCCAGCACGGCGCCGTCACGGCCCTGATGACGGGCAGCGGCGCGGCGGTGTTCGGCGTGTTTCCCACCGAAGAGGCCGCCCGTGGAGCTGCCGGGGCCCTCAAGGCCCAGTGGCCGGTGTATGTGGCCCAGCCCGATAAAGGCGGTGCCCGGGTCGTCAGCCCCAAATGGCTGCTGTAAGCGTTTCAGAATGCATAAACCCTCCTTTCTCCGGAAATGCTATTCCAAGAGAAGGGAGGGTCTTTTTGTGCAGACCTTTTATAAAATCTGTCTGATTCTCATGATCATCGGCGGCATCAACTGGGGGCTTGTGGGCCTGTTCCAGTTCGATTTTGTGGGCTGGTTGCTGGGCGGCAGCAGCTCCATCTGGTCCCGGATCGTGTTCACTGTGGTGGGCGCGGCCGCGCTCTGCGGCATCCCGGGTCTGTTTTCCGACGAAGCAGAGTAACGCAAAAACGGCTCCTTGCAAGGGAGCCGTTTTTCTTGTGCCATTTTATTCTTCTTCCCAGCCGACAAGATCGGGCAGGGTAAGGGTCTCATCAGAGCAGTGGGGATTGGTGGTACCATGGGCCGCCAGAGACGCCCGCTCGATCTCCCGCACGATGTCGTTGATGGCCCGGCAGTCTTCGGGCAGGTCGGTCTGGTTGCGGCCGGAGTGGGTGAACAGAATCTTTCCCAGGTGGCCCACCACCAGTGTCAGGGGCAAAATCTGGGGAGCGGATTTATCGTAGTGGTAGCCCGCGTCTTTGGCGGCCTTGAAAATTTTCTGGGCCGCAAAGCTCCAGCTCAAAAGGCCGCGGGTCTGCTCCACACCCAGATACCCGTACAAAACGCCCGGTGCGTCGCAGATGACGGGGAACGGGAAATCAGAGCCCCGGGTGGCCTCCGCCACGCTCTGGGCCGAGGAGCGCACCACGCAGGCCAGCCGCACACCTTTCAGGGCGGGCAGGGTCTTGAGGTAGCGGGTGACATACTCCCGGGTGACCGGGTGGTCGAACCCGGGCAGAAAGATCATGCACAGCGGCCGGGTGCCCTCACACAGGGCGTAAAAATCGTTGCCCGGCACCGTGGGGGTGTCGTAGGTAAACCGGGGGATGCTGGTCCCCACCAGATGCTCACTTTTCATACCGCAATGCACATCCTTTCCATCTTCACCAACAAAGCAAGAGTCATAGGGTATTTCCCGCCTGCGGCGGGAAATACCCCTGCTGCACCCCAGATGCCTATAAAAAAATCCACACACTGGCTTTTGCAAAAGGCCAGCGGTGGATGCATTTCGATAAAAAGATCCCGCCCGGTCGTCTGCGGTCAATCAAACCTACCCTTACGGACAGGTGGGTGCCCTGTCGCCGGATTCACGCTTCCTCATCGAGCCTCCATGGTCGACCCATGGCGGGGAGGTCTGCAATCCACCGGAGAACTCCAAGCTCCCGTTGAATGATTAGTAGGATCATATAAACCGCAACAAATCGCGCCGGGCAGGAAGTCTTGCCTGGTAATTTGTCTGGAAAATAAGGGACTTACTCGATCTCGAACTGGTCGGACAGCCGCTTCTCAAACAGCTTGCTCACTTCCAGCAGAGTCTCGTCATCTTCCACAACGTCCAGATACTCGCCCTCGTCGTCTTCGCCCACGCTCAGGATGACCAGCTGTGCATCATCGTTCACATCATCCTCGTTCTCGGCGTATTCCACAACGGCCAGGTAATGCACGCCCTTATGGTCCAGCGCGTCGATCACTTCAAACGTGACTTCGTTGCCGTCCTCGTCCTCAAGGGTCATCAGGTCGGGCTGATATTCCTCTTCGGCACCCGGGGTCTTGATTTCATCTGCCATAAGTTCGTTCTCCTGTAATATCGTAAATTTTGCATAAAATCGTCATAGCTCTGCCCTTTGCGGGGAGTGCCCGCTGCTGGGTACGCCTATAGTGTAGCGTTTTTTTGCCCGCTCGTCAAGATGTTTTTCGCACAGAAAACGCGCCGCAAATTTTCACGCATTTTCCTCTCGCCTATTGGGCAGGAATATGCTATACTAAACGTTGTGTATCAACGCAGAGAATTTTGGGAAGAAACCATAATACAGGATATGCAAAAGGGGTGTGGAGTATGAATCTCAGGCCAAAAAAATATTGCGCGGCACTGGCGCTGGGTCTGGCACTGGTACTGGCGGGGTGCAGCGGGCTGCCCACCCTGCCGGGTCTTGGCGGCGACAGCAAGCCCCAGAGCATCAGCCGCCCGGCGGTAGAGTCCGGGGAGCTGCAGTTCACCCACCCGGCGGCAGGGGACACCATTGCCGTGTTCGATACCTCAGCGGGCGTGTTCAAGGCCGTGCTGTTCCCCAGCGAAGCCCCGCAGGCCTATGATAATTTTGCAGGCCTGGTGCAGAGCGGTTATTACAACGGCCTGACCGTTTCCCGGGTGGAAAAAGATTTCCTTGTGGAGGCCGGGCAGGGGGCCGACGGCAAAGGCACCACCATCTGGAACGGCAGCCGCTGCCCCATTGAGGTGAGCGACAAGCTCCACCATTACTCCGGGGCCCTCTGCATGGCCACGGACACCTCCGGCCAGTGCGCCAGCGTCTTCTATGTCATGGACACCCTGCCGGGCAGCGATTCCGTCACGCAGGAGCTGGTGGACCAGATGAACGCGGCCAGCTACCGCGCCGAGGTCGTTTCCGTTTACCAGACCGCCGGCGGGGCACCCTACCTCGATTATACCGATACCGTCCTCGGGCAGGTGTACGAGGGAATGGATGTGGTGGATGCCATCGGGCAGGCGGCGGTGGATGAGAACCAGAAGCCGACGGAGGCCATCACCATCAACAGTGTGAGCATTGAGACGTATCAATAACGCAAAAAAACAAGAGGGACGCTTTGCGGCGTCCCTTTTTGCTTAAATTTCCCCGGGGTGATCTTTCCGCCAGGCCAGGTAGTCGTCCAGGATGACGGTGGCGCTGACGGAGTCCAGAATTTCTTTCCGTTTGCTGCCGTAGGTGCCGCTCTCGTCCAGCAGGTCGGCGGCGGCGCAGGTGGTCTGCCGCTCGTCCCACATCCGCACGGGCAGGCCGCTCCACAGCTTGACGGTGGTAGCCAGCTTCCGGCTCTTGGCGGCGCGCTCGCCCTCGGTGCCGTCCATGTTCAGCGGCAGGCCGATGACGATGAGCTCGGCCCCGATCTCTTTGGCCACCTCACACACCCGGGCGGCCACCTTGTTGCGGGCCTTGAGGGTGATCTGTGGCGTGATGGGGCTGGTAAGAAACTCGGTGCGGTCGCAGGTGGCAAGGCCGGTGCGGCTGTCCCCGTAATCCACGGCTAAAATTTTCATAGGATGTCCTTTCTGCTTGCTGGTTTTCTCCAGTGTATCACAGAATAGATGTTCTTGCAATTTTGTGGTAAAATAAAAATATTACATGGCGAGCAAGGAGAAACTATGCTGAAATTCGTGTTAGGCGGCTCCGGCAGCGGCAAGACCACCCTGTTGTACCAGCGCGTCAAGGCCCGGGCCGAGGCAGGGCAGCGCAGCATCCTGCTGGTGCCGGAACAGTTTACTTCCTCCACAGAGGGCCGCATTTACCGGGAACTGGGGGACCGCCTCTCCGGGCTGGTGGAGAGCTTTTCATTCACCAGCTTGGCCGAGAAGATCCTCTCCACCGAGGGCGGTGCGGCGGTGCAGACCCTCTCGGATGCCGGGCGGACAGTGCTGGTCCGCCGCGCGCTGGAAGAGCTGCAGGACAATGTGCACTATTACTACCGCCACCGCCGCTCGGCGGCGTTCTGCCAGATGGCGGCGGAGACCATTGACGAGCTCAAGAGCGCGGGCCTTTCCGGACAGCAGCTCTATGCGCTGGCCCGGAACTGCGGCACGGAGAGCGGCAAACTCAGCGAGCTGGCCCTCATCTTCCAGGGGTATGAAACGCTGCTGGCCCACACCGGCATGGACCCGGCGGACCGGCTGGAGCTGGCTGCCGACCGGCTGGAAGCGGCACTGGCGGCGGGAAAGCTGCCGGAGTTTTTGCGGGACCGGGCGGTCTTTGTGGATGAATTTGATACGTTCAACGCACCCAAAAAGAGGCTGATGGGGGCCATGCTGGCGGCATTGCCCATGGTAACGGTGGCCTTGTGCGATGACGGGACCCCGTTGCAGCCGGAAGATCTGAGTTTGTTCTCCGGGGCCAAGCAGGTGGCGGCACAGCTGCGCCAGCTGGCCCGGAAAAACGGGGCGGAAGTAGCCGTGCCGGAGCTGCTGCGGAAAGACCTCCGCCATCAGGATGCCCCGGCGCTGGCGGCTGTGACCCGCCTGCTGGAAACAGGCCGCTGTGAACCTCTGTCCCCGGAAACGGCCGACGGGTTGTACCTGTTTGCCGCCCCCAGCCGGGAGGAAGAAGCCAGGGCAGCGGCGGGAGCCATCCGCCGCCTGATGCGGCAGGGGGTCCGCTGCGGGAAGATCGCCGTGGTCTGCCGCGACATTGCAAAGTACCGGGCCGCCGTGCGGTATGAGTTCCGGATGGCGGACATTCCCCTCTACTGCGATGAGCCTACCACGCCGGAGTTCAGCGCCCCGGCCACCGCCGTGCGAGCCCTGCTGGCTCTGACCCGGGGTGCGGAGCTCACCGAGCAGCTGACCACCCTGGCCAAGACCGGCCTGTGCAGCCTGACCGAGGAAGAGGTCTGCGCGTTGGAAAACTACGCCTATACCTGGGCCCCCAATGCGGCGGCCTGGCGGGAGGAGTTTACCAAAAATCCCAGGGGCTTTGGCGATAGGGAACCCACCGAGGAGGATACTGCCAACCTGGCCCGGGCCGAGAAAGCCCGTGCCCTGCTGGTGGGGGCCGTGGACACCCTGCGGGGCAGGCTGCGCTCCGCCAATGCCGAGCAGATGAGCCGGGCCCTCTATTTCTGCCTCAAAGAATTGGGGGCCGAAGATCAGCAAACCAGCCTCATCGAGGCCATCCGGGCCGAGCGGGGCATCCCGGCAGCGGAGGAAGCTGCCCGGGAGTGGAACGTCGTCATGGGCCTGCTCAACGAGATGGCCCGCCTGCTGGGGGAACAGACCGTCACGGTGGCGGAGTACGAGGACCTGTTCGGCCTGCTGCTCCGCGCTTCGGATCTGGGACACATCCCCCAGACGCTGGACGCCGTGGTGCTGGCTGGTGCTGGCAAAATGCGGCTGGACGACCCGGACTATGTGTTTGTTCTGGGGCTGGCGGAGGGCGAGTTCCCCACGGCTCCCGGCGAAAGCGGTCTGCTGACCCATGCGGACCGCGATGCCCTGATGGCGAATGAGATCGACCTGCCCGACTGCTTTGAGAACCGGGTGGTGCGCGAGCAGGTCTGTTTTTATAAGGCACTGACCGCCCCGGCCAAGGGGCTCTGGATGAGCTGGCCCAAGGGGCAGGGCCTGACCCTGTGCGCGGCCTTGGAGCCGATTGTGGACGCGCTGGACCCTGCCCCGCCGGAGCTGGAATTGGCTGACCTGGCCGCCACCCCGGCGGACGGGCTGGACTGCCTGGGCGGAGGCTGGCCCCTCACGGAGGTGGAGCGTGCCAGCCTGACCGAGGCCCTGAAAACACCGGGCACGGGACCGGAAGAAACCGAAGAACCGCAAGGCCTCGCCCTGCTCCGCCGGATGGCGGAAAGTGCCCCCCGGCAGGTGCACGACCTCACGGCTCTGGAAGCGCTGCTGGGGCGGCGGCTCCGCATCTCCCCCAGCCAGCTGGAAAAATATTATACCTGCCGTTACGGCTATTTCCTGCAATACGTTTTAGGCCTGCGCCCCCGCAAGCGGGCAGAGCTTTCCGCCGACCAGAGCGGCACCCTGATGCACTGGGTGCTGCAGATGGCGCTGGACCCGAACCCCGGCCCGGACAACCCCTGCGCCAACGCCATGACGCCTTTTCTGGAGCTGGACGACGAGGCCATGGCGGCGCTGGCCTCCCTGCTGGTGGACGAGTACGCCAAGCGCTATCTGCCGGAGGACACCGCCCGCTTTGCCTACCTGCTCTCCCGCCTGAAAAAGAGCATGACAAGCCTTTTGTGCTACCTGCGGGATGAGCAGCGGCAGTCCAGTTTCCGCCCGGTGGCCTGTGAATTGAAGATCGGCCGGGGGGAGGATTCCGTCCCCGGGCAGACCTATCATCTCTCGGACGGGCGGACGGTGCAGCTCATCGGCACGGTGGATCGGGCGGACGAATGGGTGGAAGAAGACGGCACCCGCTGGGTGCGGGTGGTGGATTACAAGACCGGCAGCAAAAAGCTGGACCTGAAAGAGGTCTACTGCGGCCTGGACTGTCAGATGCTGCTCTACCTGTTCAGCCTGACGCGGGACAAAAGCGGCCGTTTTACTGGGGCAGAGCCTGCGGGCGTGCTGTACCTGCTGGCCGACCCGGCCCCCGAGACGACCACCCGCCAGAACGCCGCCAAGAGCGTGGAGTACAAGCTGGACGGCCTGGTGCGGGACGAGCAGAAAGTGTTCGACGCCATGGATGCCGACGAGACGGGGCGGTATCTGCCGTTCTCGTTCCGCAACGGTGCCCCCAGCCCCTACCAGAAAGACAAGCGGGCGGACATCGCCAAGCTGAACCGCATCGAGCTGCATCTGGACGACCTGGTCACCCAGATGGGCGAGCAGCTCTACGGCGGGCAGATCGCCGCCGAGCCGCTGGTGACGGGCCGCAGCCCCTGCCAGTGGTGTGATTACGGCTTTATCTGCTGCCATGAGACGGGCATCGGGGAGCGGGCCCTGAACGCCCCGGAAAAGCCTTTTGAACCCGAAGAAAAAACCGAGGAGGAGGAAAAAGCATGAGCGAACCCAAATGGACGCCCGCCCAGCGCGCCGCCATGGAAGACCGGGGCGGTGCGCTGCTGGTGAGCGCGGCGGCGGGCAGCGGCAAGACCGCTGTCCTGACCGAGCGCGCCGTCCGGCTCATCACGGACCCGGACCACCCCGTGGACGCCGACCGCCTCCTCATCGTTACCTTTACCAACGCGGCTGCCGCCGAGCTGCGGGCCCGCATCGGGCAGGCATTGCTCCGGCGCAGCCAGGCAGAGCCGGGCAACAGCGCCCTCCGCCGCCAGCGGATGCTGCTGCAGCGGGCCCCCATCTGCACCATTGATGCGTTCTGCCTCGATTTGCTCCACAAGCATTTCCAGGCGCTGGACATCCCGCCGGACTTTTCCCCCGCCGACCCCGGCAGTGTGGAAACCTTGCGGGCAGCGGCCCTCTCGGAGACGCTGGAGCACGCCTACGCCGACCCGGATTTCTGCGCCTTTGCCGACCTGTACGGCAAGGGGCGCACGGACCGGGCGGCGGGGGAGACGATCCTACACGTCTATGATTTCCTCCGTGCCCTGCCGGACTATGACAAAAAGCTGGACGAATTTTTAGCCCCGTGGGAAGCGGAGAACGGGTTTGCTTCCACCTGCTGGCACGACATCCTGCTGCGGGAGGCTGCCCGTGATGCGCAGTCGGCCCGGGAGCTGTTTGAAGCGGCGCTGGCGGATGCAAACACGGATTCTGTGCAGGAGCTAGGGGAAGCACAGCTGAAAAAGACGCCTGCAGCCATCCGGAAAGCCGAAGAGGCGGTGCAGGAAAAATACGAGGAAGTCTGCGGCCGGCTGGAAGAAGCTGCCGCCCGGCTGGGCGAGGTGGAGCAGCTGGCCCGGGCCGGGGAGTGGACGTCCCTTTACGACAGGCTCACCCCCTATGTCCTGGGCATGGAGGAGACACCGGGCCTGAAAGGCTCCCGCAGGCGGCTGAAAGGCGACCACAAGACCGCCATCAAGACCCGCGCCAGTGAGGCGGCGGACCTGTTTGAGACCATCTGCGGCCTTGTCTCCTGCAGCATGGAAGAGGCCGAGGCGGACCGGAAAGAAGCCCTGCCCCGGCTCCGGGCCCTGTTTGCGGCGGTGCGGGATTTTGATGCCCGCTTCTCCGCCAAAAAGCAGGAGCGGAAGCTGCTGGAATTCAGTGATTTTGAGCATCAGGCTCTCCGCCTGCTGCGGGACGCGGACGGCAAGCCAACCCCGCTGTGCGAGAGCATCCGGCAGAATTACGCCGCCGTGATGGTGGACGAGTATCAGGACACGAATGCCTTGCAGGACGCCCTTTATACCTGCCTTGCCACCCCCAGCGGGGATGATTTGTTCCTCGTGGGCGATTTGAAGCAGAGCATCTACCGCTTCCGCCAGGCCGACCCCAGCATCTTCCGGCAAAAGCTGGACCGCTGGCCCCTGCTGCCGGGCGGAGCTGCCCGCCCCCGCCCGGAGGAGGGCACCCCGGGCCGGAACGCTCTATTGGCGCTGGATGCCAACTTCCGGAGCGCGCCGCAGGTGGTAGCGGGCATCAACTTTTTGTTTGAGCAGCTCATGACTCCCTCGCTGGGCGATACCGCTTACGGCGACGGCCAGCGGCTGGTCTGCGGGGCACCGGGAACGTACGCGGGCTGTGTGGAAGCGCACTTCCTGCCCGACGACACGGCGGAGACAGACGCGAATTTCATCGCGGAAAAAATCGAGCAGCTGGTGGCGGCCGGGGAGCCGGTGCGGGAGGGGAGCGCGACCCGCCCGGTCCGGTATGAGGACTGCTGTATCCTGCTGGCGGCCCGCGGCGATTTCCCGGCCTATGCCGGGGCGTTGACGGCCCGGGGCATCCCGGTTTATGCCGACGCCCGGGAAAATCTGCTGGATGCCCCCCACATCCGGCCTCTCATCGCCCTGCTGCGGGTCATCGACAACCCCGCGCAGGACATCTATCTGGCAGCTGCCATGCTGGGGCCGCTGTTCGGCTTCACGGACGATGATCTTGTCCGTCTCCGGGCCCTGCAACGCAAGACCAGCCTCTATGGCGCGGTGCTGGCGGCAGTGCAGAGCGAGGAAGACAACGAGTTCACCCGGAAAGCGCGGGCTTTTTATGCCCGCCTGACGGAGCTGCGCCGGATGGCCCGGAGCGTGCCGGTGGAGCAGCTTCTGGAGGAGATCTTTGCCTCCACCGGCTATCTGGCGGCGCTGGGCGTCATGGAAAACGGCACCCGCCGCCGGGAGGACGCCCGGCGGTTTGCGGCGTTCTGCGCCAGCGTGGGCGGCAGCGGCATCTCGGCGCTGGTGCGCGCCATTGACGCGGCGGCCCTGGCGGGCTCCACCGGGCAGGATACAGTTCCCGGCGGCTCCCGCCCCGGCTGCGTGACCATCATGACCATCCACCGCTCCAAGGGATTGCAGTTCCCGGTGGTGTTTTTGGCGGACACGGCCCGGCGGTTCAATGCCGCCGACACCCGCCAGCCGGTGCTGCTCCACCGGGAGGTCGGCGCGGGACTCCGCCTCCGGCCCGAGGCGGGGGAGGGCGCCTACAAGACCGCCGCCTATGCCGCCCTGGCCAATGTCCACGAGCAGGAAATGCGCAGTGAGCAGATGCGGCTGCTCTATGTGGCCCTGACCCGGGCGCAGGACGAGCTGATTTTGACCATCCCGCTGGGGATGACCAAGACCACCAACCCCTTTGCCAAAGCGGCGGCGTTTTTGACGGCCGGGGCAGGGGAGACGCTGCACCAACAGGCGGCCTGCTTTGCGGACTGGCTGCGGGCGGCGCTGCTGGTCCACCCGGGCGGCGGGCCGCTCCGCCGCCTGGCGGAGAATCTGGAGCTGCCGTTTGTGGACACCCGGAGCACCATTACAGTGACGGTTCATGACGCCCCGACGGAGGCGGCGGAGCCGGAAACGACGGAAGAAATTCTCGAAACGGCCTCCGCCGACCCGGCCCTTGTAGAGACACTGCGGGCGGGCTTTGGCTGGCAGTACCCTGCAGCGGACCTGGCCGCGGTGCCTGCCAAGGTCAGCGTGACCAGCATCGTCCACAAGCAGGAGCAGACGACATTGGAGCGGCCCGCGTTCCTTTCCAAAGACGGCCTCACCGCCGCCGAGATGGGAACGGCCCTCCACGCCTTTCTGGAGCACGCCGATTTCGCAGCCCTTGCCGCCGGGCTTGCCGGGGGCGGGGATACACTGGCCGAGGCCATCCGCACCGAGCGCCAGCGGCAGGTGGAGGCAAAGCTTACCCCGCCGGAAATTGCCGGGAAGCTGGATGTGAGCAAGATCCGCCGCTTTGTGGAAAGCGAGGCTTTTGCCCGCATCCGGGCGGCAAAGCAGGTGCTGCGGGAGCTGGACTTCATCACGGCCCTGCCTGCCAGCGCGGTGCTGGCGGCGCAGGGGAGTGCCCGGCCGCAGGCAGACTCCGCGGCCGCCCAGGCGCGGGTGCTGGTGCAGGGCATTGCGGACATCGTGCTGGTGTTTGACGACCACATCGAGCTGCTGGACTATAAGACCGACCGCAAAAAGACGGAACAGGAGTTTCTGGACGCCTACCGTGCCCAGCTCAATCTGTACGCCCTGGCCATTGAAAAGCGCTTCGCGCCAAAGCCCGTGACGTATCAGGGGATCTACTCGTTCAGCCTGAACCGGCTGCTCAAAGTGGAAACATAATTTTTCAAAAATCCGCATAAAAATGCTTGACAGGGGATACGGGCTGTGGTAAACTACTCGGGTAAAGAAAGCAGCTACGGCCTGTGCCGCGCTCGCCTTGTGGGGTTCAAATCCCCGGGCTATACCCTGAAACGTATCTCCTGAGAGCAGGAGTGCGGCTTTGAGTGAATTGTGCGCGGCTGTCCGGAAACGGGCGGCCGCGTTTTCTACGCTAAATTTTGCAACACTATGGATTATTGTTTGGAGGTGCATTCATCATCGCTACCGCTGGAAAGTCGAAGGAACTGGAGATCAACGGTCAGATCCGTGACCGTGAGGTTCGCCTGATCGGAGCAGACGGCGAGCAGAAAGGTGTGGTCAGCATTCAGGTGGCCATGCGTGCTGCTGAGGACGCAGGGCTCGATCTGGTAAAGATCGCACCGCAGGCTGTCCCGCCTGTGTGCAAGGTGCTGGATTACGGCAAGTACCGTTTTGAACAGCAGAAGAAGGAGAAGGAAGCCAAGAAGAACCAGAAGGTGGTCGAAGTCAAAGAGACCCGCCTCTCGCTCAACATTGACACCAACGACTTCAACACCAAGCTGAACCAGACCGCCAAGTTTTTGGCAGCTGGCCACAAGGTGAAAGTTTCGATCCGCTTCCGTGGCCGCGAGATGGCGCACAGCGCACTGGGTGCCGACGTGCTGAAACGCTTTGCCGAGGCCCTGCCCCAGGCAAGCATGGACAAAGCACCGGTGCTTGAGGGCCGCACGATGTCCATTCTGCTGATCCCGAAACCCAATAAGGACTAATTTTAGGAGGATACTAAAATGGCTAAGATGAAACTGAAGACGCACTCCGGCGCTAAGAAGCGCTTTAAGCTGACCAAGAACGGCAAGATCAAGCGCGGCCATGCATTCCGCAGCCACATCCTGACCAAGAAGACCACCAAGCTGACCCGTGGTTACCGTCAGCCCAGCTACGTTGATAAGACCAACGCTGCTACCATCAAGAGCATGCTGCCCTACGCCTAAGAAGCGAGCCGCAAGCACACAGACATTTACGAGACTAAAGGAGATATAAAAAATGGCACGTATCAAAGGCGCAACCATGACCCACAAACGTCGCAAGAAGATGCTGAAGCTGGCTAAGGGCTTCTACGGCTGCAAGAGCAAGCACTTTAAGATGGCCAAGCAGCAGGTCATGAAGAGCGGCAACTACGCTCTGGCTGGCCGCCGCATGAAGAAGCGTCAGTTCCGCAACCTGTGGATCTGCCGCATCAACAATGCTGTCCGTCCTCTGGGCATGAACTACTCCACCTTTATGGCTGGCCTGAAGAAGGCAGGCATCGAGCTGAACCGCAAGATGCTGAGCGAAATGGCCATCAACGATCCCAAGAGCTTTGCAGCTCTGGTCGAGACCGTGAAGAACGCCTAATCAAGACCTTTTGTGACGCCCGCGCGTATTATTACGCGGGCGTCCTTTTTGTATGTTCTGGAGGGCAGCATGACTGAAAAAATCACCAGCCGGGAAAACGCAAAGATCAAATACGCCTGCCGCCTTGCGCAGAGTGCGGCGTTCCGCCGCAGCGAGGGCCGTTTTCTGGCCGAGGGCCGCAAGCTCTGCCCGGAGCTGGCCCGTGGCGCGGAGCTGGAAACCCTGTTTTACACCGAAACGGCGGCTGAAAAATGCCCCGAGCTGGAAACTCTGCCTGGGGAGCACTATCTGGTGGAGGACCATGTGGCCGATAAACTGGCCGACGTGGGCACCCATCAGGGCGTGTTCGGCGTGTTCCGCACGCCGGAGCATACGCTGGAAGAAGCCAGAACGGGCGGGCGGTATCTGGCGCTGGAGCGGGTGCAGGACCCCGGCAATGTGGGCACCCTGCTGCGCTCGGCGGCGGCGTTTGGCTTTGACGGCGTGCTGCTGAGTGACGGCTGCGCCAGCGTCTGGGCCCCCAAGACCCTCCGGGCCTCCATGGGCGCGGCTGTCCGCATCCCGGTCATCGAGGCCGGGAAGATGCCGGAGGCCATTGCCGCCCTGCGGGCAAAGGGCATCACCTGCCTGGCGGCGGCACTTTATAAGTCCCAGCCCCTGAGCGCGGCCGAGCCCCGCTACCCGGGCGGCGTCTGCGTCGTCATCGGCAGCGAGGGCCAGGGCCTGACGGAGGAGACCATCCGCGCCTGCAACGGCACGGTGCGCATCCCCATGACCGACCGGGTGGAGAGCCTGAACGCGGGCATTGCGGGCAGCATCCTGCTGTGGCATTTCCGGGAGGAAAGCCTGTGAACGGCCCGGGCCTCGGGCAGATGAGTCTCTTCCCGCCCGAGCCCGCGCCGGAGCCGCTGCTCTGCTGGCTCTGGCTGGCCCACACCCTGGGTGCGGGCAGCGGCCACGCGGGGCAGGTGCTGGACGCTTTTGGCGGGGCCCAGGAAGCCTGGGAAGCCCGGGAAAGTGACGCGTTCCGGGCAGCGGCGGGCATCCCCGCCGCCCAGCGGGCCAGCCTGCCCGGGAACACCCCGGAGCACTACCGTGCCTTTGCGCGGCGGTGCGCGGCCCGGGGCATCCGCATCCTACCCTATGATGACCCGGACTATCCACTGGCGTTTTCCCGTATCCCGGACATGCCGCTGGTTCTCTACTGTACTGGCGACCCGCGCTGGCTCAACGAGCCTGCCACCATCGGGATGGTGGGGAGCCGCAAGCCCACCGAGTACGGCCAGCAGGCGGCAGCGGACCTGGGCGGAGCCCTGGCAAAAGCCGGGGCCGTCATCGTCAGCGGGCTGGCGGACGGGCTGGACAGCGCGGGCCATCGCGCCGCTGTCCGGGAGCACTGCCCCACCATCGGGGTGCTGGGCGTCCCCATCGACCGCACCTACCCGGCCTCCAACCGGGAACTGCGGCGGCAGATCGAGCGGAAAGGCTGTGTCATCAGTGAGTACCCGCCTGAGAGCGAGCCGGTGGGGCGGAACGGCTTTCTGCAGCGCAACCGCCTCATCGCGGCGCTGTCCTCCGCGCTGGTGGTGGTGGAGGCGCAGGAAAAAAGCGGCACCATGTCCACGGTGAACCATGCCGAGCGGTATGGGAAACCGGTGTATGCGGTGCCGGGCAGCATCTTCTCGCCCAACTCGCAGGGGACAAATGCCCTGCTGCGGGAGGGCCGCGCCAAGGCGGTCTGCAAGGCGGAAGACTTATTTGGCGTGCTGGGCCTCCGCCCGGCCGCGGCGCGGGCAGAGGAGCGCACTGCAGCCGCCCCGCTGAGTGAAAATGAGCGCAGGGTGCTGGCCTGCATCGGCCCGCAGGCCCGGGGCGTGGAGGAACTGGGGAGCCAGAGCGGCCTGCCCACGGCTCTGCTGCTGGGCACCCTGATGAAGCTGGAACTCTCCGGCCGGGTGCTCTGTCTGCCGGGAAAACGGTATATTCTGCGCTGAAAAGCGCATTTCTATATAAAAGGGAGAAAACGTATGTCGAAACTGGTGATCGTGGAGTCGCCCGCAAAGGCGAAGACCATTGGCAAATATCTGGGCAAGGATTACGAAGTAACGGCCAGCATGGGCCATATCCGGGATCTGCCCGCCTCGCAGCTTGGCATTGATGTGGAGCACGATTACGCGCCCCAGTACATCAGCATCAAGGGCAAGGAAAAGCTCATCAAGGAGCTCAAGAGCAAGGCCAAGCACTCGGACGGCGTCATCCTCGCGACCGACCCGGACCGTGAGGGCGAAGCCATCAGCTGGCACCTGGCCAATATCCTGGGCCTGGACCCCCACGGCAACAACCGCGTGACCTTTGACGAGATCACGAAGAAAGGCGTGCAGGAGGGCATGGCCCACCCCCGCGCCATTGACGAAGACCTCTTCAACGCCCAGCAGGCCCGCCGCGTGCTGGACCGTCTGGTGGGCTATAAGCTCAGCCCGTTCCTCTGGCGGAAAGTCCGCCGGGGCCTGTCGGCAGGCCGTGTGCAGAGCGTGGCCGTCCGGATCATCGACGACCGGGAAAAAGAGATCGAAAATTTCAAGCCGGAGGAGTACTGGAACATTGACGCCAGCTTCGGCGTGGGCCGCAAGACCTTTACAGCCCGCCTCTCCTCGGACGCCAAGGGCAAAAAGCTCCTGCCCCACAATGAGGAAGAGGCCCGCGCCATTGAGCAGGGCCTGCAGGGGGCCGAGTACACCGTGGGCGAACTGAAAAAGGGCAAGCGCTCCAAGCAGCCCACCCCGGCGTTCATCACCAGTACCCTGCAGCAGGAGGCTTCCCGCCGCCTGGGCTTTACGGCCACCCGCACCATGCGGGCTGCCCAGACCCTGTACGAGGGCGTGGACATTGCCGGGCATGGCACCATGGGTCTGATCACCTATATGCGTACCGACAGCCTCCGCATCTCCGATGAAGCCGTTGCCGCCGCAAAAGAGTATATCGCAGGGGCCTACGGCGAAAATTATATCTGTCCCTACAAGCGCGCCTGGAAGACCAAGAGCGCGACCGCGGCGCAGGACGCCCATGAGGCCATCCGCCCCTCGGTGCCGTCCCTGACGCCGGACGAGGTGGATCAGAGCATCAGCGGCGATACCGCCAAGCTCTACCGGATGATCTGGAGCCGCTTTATGGCCAGCCAGATGGCCGACTGCCAGCAGGATACCGTGTCCGTGACCGTCTATGCGGGGGACTACCGCTTCAAGGCCAGCGGCTACACGGTCACGTTTGATGGCTTTACCGCCCTGTACGAGGAAGCCACCGACGAGAAAGAAAAGAAAGAGACCAGCCTGCCCCCGCTGGAGCAGGGCCAGGTGCTCAAGCTCAAGGAGCTGAAGAGCGAGCAGAAGTTCACCCAGCCCCCTGCCCGCTACACCGAAGCCACCCTCATTAAGGCGCTGGAAGAGAACGGCATCGGCCGCCCCTCCACCTACGCGCCCATCATCACCACCATCATTGACCGCGGCTATGTGGAGCGGGACCAGAAAAAGCTCAAGCCCACCCTGCTGGGCCGGGCCGTGGACGGCCTGATGCTGGAGCAGTTCCCTCACATCGTGGATGTGGACTTCTCGGCTGAGATGGAGAAGAACCTGGATAAGGTGGAAAGCGGCAAGGCCGACTGGCACAAGACTGTGGACGACTTCTATCAGGGGTTTGCAGCCAGCCTGGAGCAGGCGGAGAAGAACATGGAGGGCAAAAAGGTCAAGGTGCCGGACGAGCCCTCCAGCGAGGTGTGCGACCTGTGCGGCCGCCCCATGGTCATCAAGGTGGGCAAGTATGGCAAGTTCCTGGCCTGCTCGGGCTTCCCGGAGTGCCGGGGCACCAAGCGGCTGGTCAAGGATACCGGCGGCATCTGCCCCAAGTGCGGCAAGGGCCGTATGCTGGAGCGCAAGAGCGCCAAGGGCCGCATTTACTACGGCTGTGAGCGCTACCCTGACTGCGATTTTATGACCTGGGACATGCCCGTGGCCACCAAGTGCGAGAAATGCGGCTCCACCCTCTTCCGCAAGGGCTCCAAGCTCTACTGTGCAAAAGAGGGCTGCGGCTTTGAGATGCCGGTGCCGAAGAAAGATTAAACGGGCTTGCCCTCTCAGGCACTGACGCGCCAGCCTGCCCTCCCTTTGTCGCTTGCGCGACATCTCCCTCCGGCCGGAGGGAGTCTTTCAAAGGGAGAGCCCTTGGCAAAGAGATACACTTTGCGTGGACTGCCAAGGCCTCC
>OIUO01000037.1_pt1 | contig 44313 bp, 43 predicted proteins | sample 1586981 | NCBI WGS metagenome assembly OIUO01 (sample SAMN02674970, study PRJEB24791) | human gut metagenome, SKBSTL043 | isolation source: stool | host: Homo sapiens | place: USA
ACCGCATAGCGCAGTATTTTGATGATACCTTTGCATCCGGCATCGCAGCACAGAACGCTATGCTCACGACATTGAGTACCCTTCTGCGCACAAAGGTCAAGACCCCGGAAGCAGCCAAGGCTGCAAAGGACATCAGCCTTCGGAGAAAGCCTGTGTACCAAGGCGACCTTGATGACATTGAGATGTATTTCATGGCAGCGGTCAAGGAGATCAAAAAGGGTATCGGGAGCCATTACGCCGAACAGGAAGCTATGAGTAAGAAAGTGGCAGAGAAGATGTTCACCGAATTGACCAAGGGGCAGGATGTACAGCACCCAACGATTACAGCAGAGCAGCTGACGGATGCAATGTTGGACAGTGTTTCGGGCATGGAGGGAGCCACGCCGGAAGCACTGGAACAGCTGCGAAGCGGTCTGTTGGGAATCTTGCGGTCTGCCGCAGAGCAGGAAAACGCCCATGAAGCAGACGAATGAGCGACTTTGTGCGTTGGCACAGAAAGGCGATGCCGCGGCGCTGGACAGCCTGATCGACAACAACAAGTCCTTTATCGGCAAGGTGGCAAATGATCTCTTCCGCAGTATGAATCTGGCACAGGCTGGCTTGAACCTTGACACGGACGAATTGAAACAGGCGGGCAATCTGGGTTTGTGGAAGGCCGTGCCGAAGTTCGATGCAGCGCGCGGCATGAAGTTCCTGACCTATGCGGCTCCTGCCATTCATAACGCCATGATGGACATGGTACGGGATGCCTTTGCCACTTTTGAACAGCGGATGGTGACAGAGGACAAGGACGGTGTCTGCTACCAGCGCGTTTCGCTGGATGATGTTCTGCCGGGAGAGGAACAACTGCGGCGCATCGAAGCCATAGCCGACCCCTACGCCATGCAGCCGCAGAACATTATGGAAGAGCAGGAATCGCGCCGGGAACTGTACGATGGCATGAAACGGCTGACCCAGCGGGAGCAGACCTATCTGCTGTACCGCTACGGCTTTACCGATGGCGAGGAACATCCGCTGATCGGCACGGCGATATACTTTCACCTGACAAAAGGCCGCGCCCAAAAGACCGAGGAACAGGCCATGGATAACCTGTGGCTGGAACTGCCGTGGTGGTTTATCTGAACGAGCAGAGAGGAATTGTGTCAAATTGACATAATTCCTCCCGATAAGAGGGATGTGGGCGAAAATGCTGGCAATGTATCTGGCTGTTCTGGATGACCAGAGCAGTGAAGAACAATTTATAGATGTATACAACGCCTACAAGCGGCTGGTTTACCATACTGCTTACAAAATCATGGGCGATTCATATCTGGCAGAAGATGTACTGCAAGAAGTATTTTTGTACGTTGCCAAAAATTTTTCTAAAATTCATCGAGAAAACTGTCACGAACTCGCCGCTTATCTCGTTAGTTGTAGTAGAAGCCGTGCATACGATATGCTTCGCAAGCAGCGAGAAGAACCGCTGGAAGAAGTACCGAACGCACCAGATGATGCCCCTGTGCCGGATGATGCAGTAGTCAGCACCGATAACATCCAACACCTGACGGAACTGATCAGACAGATGAAACCGATGTATCGTGATCCTCTTCGCCTTTTGGCAATGGGCTACACCAACCGGGAGATTGCCGAATCGCTTGGCCTGACGGACGAAGTAGTTCGGATGCGGCTTTTCCGTGGAAGAAAATTATTGTGGAAGGAGTTGAACAGCCATGAGTGAGCGGACAGAAGTTTCTTTTGATGCTGCATTGATGATGGTACTCCGTGCAGATGCGCAGAAAGAACTGGACGAACTGCCAACTCCGGCACAGCTTAAGGGATGCTACCCGGACACTTCCCGATGGGATGCTCGCCTGCAAGCGGCGTTGCATAAACGCCGCCCTGTGCTGAAACGAGTGCTTGTTGCGGCTCTGACGCTTGCAATTTTAACTCTCGGCGCACTTGCAGTAAGCGCAGACTTCCGCAAGACAGTCTATACGATGATTCAGAAGTTCTTACCAATTGAGATGCAAGTCACTTATAAAGTTGAGGGAGAACCATTAGAGCAGCTTCCCGATGCGTATAGTGAACATTATGTACAAATCGGATTTTGGCGTGACTATACGCAAGGCTATGATAAAAAGGAAACATTCTCTCATGCGTATGTTAATGCTGCCGGAGAAATCTATTTTGTGGATTGTTCAATTATAACCGCATACGGACAGATTGAAACATTCGATAATGAACATACCGTTTATACAACTGTAAAGATTGGAGATAAGGAAGCAACACTTGGAACAAGTGAGATTCCGGGGCAGGTCACCTGTTATATTTTGATTTGGGAGGATGCTGGTGTTTCCTGCACAATTATGGGCGATGGTTCATTGGATGAGTTGATGAAGGTTGCAGAAAGTATTTATTAACGGCAAAATGCCTAGATATTTGTAGATGAGCACAAATGTGAGGATGGATTTTTGTTTAAGTAAACAAATTTGGAAAATCTTGCAACAAATGTGTTGGTTGCTGCGTTGTCTAAGTAAAAGCTTCTGATGGAAACAAACGGGAGGTGTATGCTCTATATGAAAATGAGCTTCATTGCAATTTCGGTTGCGACAATCATAGGATTGTCAGCTTGTGCAACAAAAGTATCCTCTTCAACTTCTATGAACACTCCTATATCGACATCGGTGATAAGCGAGCAGGAATTTTTATCTAATCTTGAAAACGCCAGCACAAGCCAAATACTGCAAAAGCTTAAAGAATCGGATGGTGGGTATACAGAAGATTGCTTTTCGGTGTTGACAAACCGTCTTATCAAATTCCCTCAAGACACACTGTATGTGTTGAAATATGACAAACTGATGAATGATAAAGACTTTCAGCAGCTTGTTTTATCCGGCATAAAAACAGAACTTCCCTATAATGGATCGGATGAAGAAAGAAATACGCTTTATCAGTATCTGGAATCCATCACCACTGATAAAGAATATGGACAAATCGCATCAGATATTTTAGGAGAACAAGCTGAAAACAAGGAGAAACCAAATCGGCAAATTGAATTTCAACCTGAAGAATCAGGACAAGCGAGCAGTGTTATTTCAATCGAACTTCCGCAAGGGTGGAAAATTCAAAAGAGAGAACAAACGCAACGTGCTGATAATAAACCGCTTGCTCTTGCAAGCCTGAATCCGTCTTATCCAGTATATGATATTTATGACAAAAATCATGTGTTGGTTGGTGCGGTTGGATACAGTACCTATGAACCATATGAAGGTGATAGAGATTCCGTGCAGATTGTTTACTCGGCACTTCGGCTAGGATCGGTTTACAGGTTTGACACGGATAATAAATACGATGTGATACAAACCACAGAACACGGAACGACTGCACTTACAACGGTAATTTTTCAAGATGGGGCAAGTTCAGAATCCGTGAACAATTTGGGGATTCTCGCTTATGATAACGAGAAAGAATGCTTTGTTGCAATTGAACTTGAAGCAAGTTCTGTGTCGGAAAGTCAAGCATTAGAAATCGCAAAATCGATTCGCTTTTAGACATGATGGGAATAACGGTGTATAGGTGCCAGCAGATTAAGGAGAATAACTGTGAACAAAGTACCGTACTTTATGTCATTGCGGTACAGTCCTTGAAACCGGCAGCACTCCGAGATACTTTGACGGCAAGCCAATGGAGCGGTATGTGTTTTTTCTCTGGCATTTTTCGCTGTCATCTTTAAGGTAATGCTATCCGATTTATTGCTGGTTACAGATCGCTGCACTGCATAGAAAGCATTAAATGGAAATGTCAGTGAAGCTAAATTTCACAATCTTCAGCAGATTGTCCTATGCGAAAATCAGAAAGTTTCCATTGAGAAAAACTTGCAAGTGCGATACTAGTGGTTCTAATGATATGTGTAACTGTTGCATTTGCATGGTTCACTTTTTTGGGTTGACTGAATAATTTTGGTATTTTGAATACTAAAGGATGGTATGTAAAATGACTTGCAAAAATTGTGGTTATGAAAACAAGCTGGGTGTTCGATATTGCCAACGGTGCGGTCAATACATTGAACCCAAAAGGACATTGGCACAAGAAGTAAAATCGTGGGATTTTAGAAGTCTTGCTGGCGTTGGACGCAGAGATGTAAATATTGCGCCGTTGTTTACTGCATCATCCAATCAAACTCCTGCAAAGGCACACCAAACGCCATCACCTGTTGATCCGCTACCGGATGGAAGATGGTATTGCCCGGACTGTGGAAACTTAAATGATTCTTCCGAACGATTTTGCAAAAGCTGTGGAAAAGTCCGATAACTACTAACAAACCGAAAGCTCTCTATTTGCAAAGACTGCAAGTAGAGGGCTGTTGGTCTGTTTTGGATATTTTATTAAGAACCAATCAGCTAACCAGCAATGTAGGAAAAGAATCGTGATTGTGTAACAATTTTTTTGTAAATTTATGTGCAACTATACGATTTTGAAAAATTTTGTGGACAAACAAAATAAATTGGGCTTAAATTTCGTTACCTAAACAAAGAACCGTAAATTTCATCTTCTCAGGATTACAACCCAAAAGCGCAGGAGGATAGTCATGCTGGAACAGTTTTTTAAGTCGCAAGTTGCAACTATTTCTGACCCTTACCAGTGCAATCGTATCACGGATGCGTTGGCGGCGGCTGGAATCAAATTCTATTGCAAAACCAAAGATGTCAATCGCCGTAATACGTTCGATCAGGCAAGAATTGGATCTTTAGGCATAAAACCGAAGTATGTCACAGAGATATTTGTGGACAAAGAAAATGCGGACATGGCTCTGCATATTGTACGCATACTAAGATAAAGTTGAAAGGGCAAGAAGTTTTTCGGAGACAATTCCGCTCTTGTACATGATATGTTTTCATTCTATTGGAGGAACGCATGAAAAAAGTATCCATGGGACTTTTGATCGTACTGGGGAGTATCGCGGTGGCTGCGATATTGTTTGCTCGACCATATAACAAAAAATCTGTTCAATCTTATGTACTGCGAAATCAGGATGAGCTGACAAACTATGCGCGGAAAGTGATAGAAGAACATCCAATGGAACCGCTAGAGTGGAATGGATGGAAAGTATATTATTACGCAGATGATATGGTGGAATTTTGTACAGGCTCTTTCGGGCTTGTTCCGAGTACTACATATAAGGGCTTTTACTATTCTGAAGATGATGAACCACATGGCTTTCAAGATGTTCCGGTTGAGTTTGTAAAAAGTGGAAATGGATGGTCGTGGGCAGAATCAGAAGGTGATAATACACAATATACTGAACGAATTGCGGCGCATTGGTATTGGTATGAAGCAAAATTTTAGAAGTCGGAGAATCTGAAGTCATGTATAACAATAGACGAAATAACCGATTTAACATATTCATCGGTGCTATTATAGTAAGCCTGCTGGTTCTTCTCACAGGATGCACATCTACCAAAAGGAAAATAGATTTAACCAAGCCAGTCGCGGAGGATAGCTCAAATCCAGTTACGTTAACAGTCTATCTTATCGCTCACCATACAAATCCTGACACACATGGGAGAGAAGTGTTAATATGACCGAATTTTCGCGTGATATGATTGAAGTTCAGAGATTACTTGCTATTGTCAAAAATTCCCTTGAAGAATTTAATAAAAGTGAAGGCTTCCTAATAAAGAATGATTTAAGCGAACGATGTATCTGCGCAAAGTTTTCTACATATTTGGAAAGGGAACTTTTGAATACACAATATCAAGATTATAATGTAGATGTTGAATACAATCGAGGGCGTGGAGGAAATGACAGTGCGGCAAAAATGATGAATGGAAAGAAGATTGTGACAGATTTAATAGTTCACAAACGGGGAAAGAACGAAGAAGGTGAGTACGACAACCTAATTTGTATCGAAATGAAAAAAGAATATAAGCATTTGGATATGGAGAATGACAAAAAACGATTGGCTGTATTGACTGATAAATATTGTGGGTTTGGCTATAAGCTAGGATTGATGTTAGTTGCTCGTAGAGATAAAAAGGAAAATATATGTGGATTGTATATTGATTCTGTATATGTTGATGGTCGAAAGATTGGCTAAATCATCCATGTAACCAAAATCCTCAACTTATTTTTGTGCAAGCAGGAGAATTTTCTTTGTATATAGGCACGATATTGATTTGCAACGCAAAATACGTTACAATAAATCCGAGGTGATAACCATGGAAAAAACAATGACGCTCAATCTCCGTGTGAACCCTACCGTCAAGCAGCAGGCCGAGGATGTGCTGAAGCAGCTCGGCATCCCGATGGCAACCGCCATTGATATGTACCTGCGCCAGATCACCCTGACTGGCGGCATCCCCTTTTCTCTGTCCCTGCCGAAGGCCCCTGCGGCTCTGAATGCTGACACCATGACCGATGATCAGCTTCATGCAGCCTTGCAGGTAGGCATTAAGGAAATTCAGAACGGTGATACCGTGGATGCGGCAAGCGCATTCGCACAGTTCAGGGAACAGCACAGATGAAGCAGTATGACGTAAAAATTTCCCATGCAGCCCTCAATGATATGGAGCAGATTTACAGCTACATTGCTGACCGTCTGCTGGAGCCTGACACGGCTATGGGGCAGTATAACCGCATTGCAGAAGCCATCCAGTCGCTGAACATCCTGCCGGAACGCTGTGCGCTGGTGGAAAGCGAGCCGGAGCGCACCCAAGGACTGCGGCAGATGCTGGTGGACAACTACTCGGTGTTCTACATCGTGGGCGAGGATGCCGTGTCGGTGGCTCGTGTGCTGTACAGTGCATCTGACCTTGTGCGCCGCCTGCGGAGAATGAAGTGAAAGAGGTGTTTGAATGACCGCTGTGATTTATGCCCGCTATTCGTCGGACAACCAGCGTGAAGAATCCATCGAAGGACAGATTCGTGAATGTACGGCTTATGCCGAAAAGAACGGCATTACCGTGGTCAAGCACTACATTGACCGTGCCCTTTCCGCCAAAACCGATAACCGCCCGGACTTCCAGCAGATGATCAAGGACAGCGAGAAACGGTTGTTTGACATTGTGCTGGTCTGGAAACTTGACCGCTTTGCCCGGAACCGCTATGATTCGGCCCACTATGAGTACCAGTTGGAGCGGAATCATGTCAAGCTGGTGTCTGCCACGGAGCCTATCTCTGACAGCCCTGCGGGTATCATGGTCAAGAGTATGCTCACCGGCATGGCTGAATACTACTCGGCAGAACTTTCTGAAAAAGTTGTGCGCGGCATGACCGAGAATGTTCTGAAAGGGAAGTACAACGGCGGCACGATTCCCATTGGTTTTAAGGTGGATGAGGAGAAGTTCTTTCAAGTCGACCCGCTGAAGGCTCCCTTTGTGGTAGAAGCCTTTCAGCGGTACAACGATGGTGCTACCATGAAGGAACTGATGAACTGGCTGAACGACAGTGGTGTGACCACCAACCGCAATCAGAAGTTCACCTACAACAGTGTTCAGACACTGCTGACGAACAAACGGTACATCGGAGAAAACCACTTCAAGGACATTGTGATGCCAGACAGCATCCCGGCCATCGTAGACAAGGATTTGTTTAAAGAAGTGCAGCTGAAAATCAAAAAGAACAGCCGCGCTCCTGCCCGTCACAAGGCCGAGGATGATTACCTGCTCACCACCAAGCTGTTCTGCGGAATGTGCGGTGCGATGATGTTCGGCGAGTGCGGTACGGGTAGAAACAAGGTCGTTCATCATTATTATAAGTGCGCCACCGCGAAGCGTTTCAAGACCTGCAAGAAAAAGACCGTCCGTAAAGAGTGGCTGGAAGATTTGGTCATAGCTGAAACCATGAAGCTGATTCAAGACGATGCCGTGATTGATGCCATCGTTGCAGAAGTCATGGAGTTGCAGGATCAGGAAAACACCACGCTTCCTTTACTGGAAAAGCAGATGCGTGAGGTAGAGAATGGCATTGAGAATATGCTGAACGCTATCCAAGCGGGTGTGCTGACCAACTCCACCAAATTACGTTTGGAAAAGCTGGAAGCCCAGCAGAAAGAGCTTGAAATTCGGATTGCCGAAGAAAAAATCGCTCGGCCACGGTTGAGCGAAAATCAAGTTCGGTTCTGGCTGACCCGGTTCCGCAAGCTCGACCCGAACGTGAAAAGCCACCGGGAAACGCTTATCAATACATTCGTGAATGCTGTTTATCTCTATGATGAAAAAGTTTTGATTACATTCAACTACAAAGACGGCACAAGAACCATCACTTTCGATGAAATCGCCGCCAAAGATGCCCCAGAGGGCAATGGTTCGGATTTAGGTTGCTTCGCTCCACCAAGAACTCCAGTATCCGAACCGGGTGCTGGAGTTTCTGTTTTGTAGAAACACATCAAGGGGATCGTAGCGGATGGATTCGAACAGCATCGGCCGCCGCCATCCGTCCCGGCGGCAAAAAAGCCCCTGAGGGGCTTTTTTAGATGCGCGGCTCGCGCAATCCACCCGCGCCCACCAAGAACTCCAGTATCCGAACCGGGTACTGGAGTTTCTGTTTTGTAGAAACAGATCAAGGGAATCGTAGCGGGTGGGTTCGAACAGCATCGGCCGCCGCCATCCGTCCCGGCGGCAAAAAAGCCCCAGTGTAGAAATACACTGGGGCTTTTTCCAGAAAAATTATCCTTTCATCGGCACAAAACCGACTAAGTCCTTGACGACCTCACCGCCGATGATGAGGCCCGCCACCGACGGCACAAAGGCGTTGGATCCGGGGACAGAGCGGCGGATGGTGCACTTGCGCTGGGTGCCCGGAGGGCAGACGCAGTGGTCCTTGCAGCTGATGGAATCGTCCTCAATGGGGGTCATGACGGGCTCCTTGGAGTAGACGACTTTCAGGTGCTTGATGCGGCGCTTACGGCACTCGGTGCGCATAACCTTGGCCAGCGGGCAGACGGAGGTCTTGTAGATGTCCGTCACCTCAAAGCGGGTGGGATCCATCTTGTTGCCGGCACCCATGGCGCAGATGATGGGCACACCGGCCTCTTTTGCCTTGACCACCAGCGCGATCTTCCCCGTAACGGTATCAATGGCATCCACGACGTAATCATACTGGGTGAAATCGAACTGATCCTGCGTCTCCGGAGTGAAGAACGTCTTGTAGGTGGTCACTTTGATGTTGGGGTCGATATCGTGGATGCGTTCTGCGGCCACATCCACCTTATACTGGCCCACCGTCTTGCGGGTGGCCACGATCTGGCGGTTGAGGTTGGTGAGGCAGACCTTATCGTCGTCGATCAGGTCCAGCGCTCCCACGCCGCTGCGGGCCAATGCCTCCACGGTATAGCCACCCACACCGCCGATGCCAAACACAGCCACCCGGCAGTGGTGTAATTTTTCCATTGCCTCTGCACCCAGCAGCAGCTGCGTGCGGGAATATTGATCCTGCATAATTTCTCCTTATCTCTCTACACTCGTGATCGTCCCACCGCCCAGGACGACATCCCCCTGATACAGCACCACGGCCTGGCCGGGGGTAGGGGCACGCTGGGGCTGGTCAAATTCCAGCCGGAAACCGCCCTCCGCGGGGAAAACGGTGGCAGGCTGTTCCACCTGATGGTACCGGGTGCGGGCGGTTACCCGCAGCGGCTCCGTCAGCCCCGGAACGCTGATCCAGTTGACCTCGTCCGCATAGACGACGCGGTCAAACAGGGCATCCTCCGGGCCGACTGTGACGGTGTTGGCCTGCATATCCTTGGCGCAGACATAGACCGGTGCCCCCATAGCAAGGCCCAGCCCCTTGCGCTGACCGATGGTGTACCGGACAGCTCCCTGATGGGTGCCCACCCGGCTGCCGTTTTCATCGAGGAAATCGCCGGGAGGATAATGCTTTCCCGTGAAGTCCTCCATGAACTTGGCGTAATCCCGGTCTGGCACAAAGCAGATGTCCTGGCTGTCGTGCTTGCGGGCGTTGATGAAGTGCCGTTTCTCCGCAATCTCCCGCACCTCGGTCTTGTGCAGGCCGCCCAGCGGCAGGCGGACCCGGGCCAACTGCTCCTGGGTGAGGTTGTACAGCACATAGCTCTGGTCTTTGCCCTCGTCCAGCCCCTTTTTCAGGAGCCAGCGGCCCGTGGCCTCGTCCTGCTCCACCCGGGCATAATGGCCCGTGACCACATAGTCGATGCCGTGGGCGTCGGCCCAGCGGAGCAGATGGTCAAATTTCATATACTTGTTGCAGTCGATGCAGGGGTTGGGCGTGCCGCCCGCCTCATACACCCGGATGAATTTCTCGATGATCTTCTCCCGGAAATCGGCGGTAAAATCCACCACCTCATAGGGGATGTCCATGGCAAACGCCACCTCAGCGGCATCCTCGATATCCCGTTCCGAGCAGCAGGTGTGGAAACCGGACTGTCCCAGCGTCTCGTTGCGGGTAAGCCGCATGGTAACGCCCGTGCACTCACAGCCCGCCTGCTGCATCAGCCATGCCGCCACCGAGCTGTCCACGCCTCCGCTCATGGCAATGAGCGCCTTGGGCTGGTTCTGTGTCTCTGTCATGCAAATACTCCTGTCATGTTCAACATACCAAGTCAGTAGTTATAATACTACCGCACAATTTTTCGCTTGTCAAGTCGTGCAAAATCACGGATCCAATTCTATTTTCACCGCTGCCAGCAGGGCTTTCCGTTCGTTGGGGAGCTGCCCCGTGATGACGGCTTCCAGCAAAGCCTCCAGCTGTCCGCGCAGGCCCGGGCCGGGCTTTGCGCCCAGCGCCATCAGGTCCCGGCCATTGACGGCCAATTGCCCCACCCGGCAGCAGGCGTTTTCCGCTTGCAGCCGGCCTGCCGCCGTTTGCAGGGCCGCAAAGGCAGCCGCCTGTTCCGGCCTGTGGGCCGCGCAGAGAGCCAGCAGACGGCGGAGGGTATCTGGCTCCAGCCGACCCAGCAGGCGTCTGGCCTGGATCGCCCGGGCAGCCGTTTTTTCTTCCGGAACCAGCCCGGCCTCCCGGACAAGGGTGGTCACTTCCTCGATGAGGGCATTGGAACAGCGCAGCTGTTTGAGCGCTTTCCGTGTCCCCTGCTCCCCCAGCGGGAGCAAAAGTGCCGCCAGCCGGGCGGACACCTCCGGCAGGCCTTCGGGCAGGGTGTCGATGATGGCCCGGGCCGCTTCAAACCGCGGGGCGTTTTCCGGCGTGAACAGCTCCGGCAGCACCACCGCAAAAACGGCGGGCTCCATCCACGTTCCGGGCTTGGGCGCTGCCAGCAGGCGGGTCAGTTCCTCCGTGATACGCTCGATGGAGACACAGTCCAGATGGGCACAGAGCTCCCGCGCTGCCTGCCCGGTAGCCGGGTCGATTTCAAAGCCAAACCTCGCCGCGAACCGGTAGAGTCGCAGGATGCGGAGGGCATCCTCGGTAAAGCGCTGGTGGGGCACGCCCACAGCCCGGACAAGGCCCCGGGCCAGGTCTTTCTGCCCGCCAAAGGGGTCGATAAGCCCCTCCTCGGCGCTGTAGGCCATGGCGTTGATGGTAAAATCCCGCCGGGCCAGGTCTTCTTTCACGTCCGGCACAAAAGCCACGGAATCCGGGTGGCGGCCATCCGAGTAGCTGCCCTCGGTGCGGAAAGTCGTCGTCTCGTAGAGTTTTCCACCATATTTGACCGTCACGGTGCCGTGCTGTAAACCCGTTGGGATGCACTGCTCTTTCCCGAATCGATCCAGCACCTGCCGGGGCAGGGCGCTGGTGCAGAGGTCCCAATCGTGGGGCGTAAGACCCAGAAGACTGTCTCGAACGCAGCCGCCCACGGCGTAAGCCGCGTAGCCCGCCCCGTGCAGGGCATCCAGCAGAGCTGCCGCGCCGGGGTCCAGTTTGATTTTATGGTCAGCCATGGAGTTCCTCCTCGAACTGCAGGGTCAGCTGCTTGCCGTCAAAGCCGCACTCCGCCCGCGGGAACGCCCCCTGCGCAAAGTGCAGGCACTCCTCCGGCTCCGTGATCATGGGCGAATAATGCACCAGCCAGAGCCGCTTTGCCCCGGCCCGGGCGGCGAGGGCCGCGCTCTGCCCAAATGTGCTGTGACCGTACTGTTTTGCCTGGGCTTCCTGCTCCGGCTCCGCATAGGTGGCATCGCAGAGGAGCAGGTCGGCGTCCTGAGCCGCTGCCTCCAGCGCCGGGCAGGGAGCCGTATCCCCGGAGAAGACGAATTTCAGCCCCCGGCGCGGCGGGCCCAGCACCTCTGCCGGGGTCACTTCCCACTCCCTCACCTGTACCGTCTCTCCGTGCTGTAATTTTTTCCAGTCTGCCACAGGCACGCCCAGCGCCCGGGCCTTTTCGGGCAGGAATCGTCCGGCCCGGGGCAGCGTGAGCGCATACCCCCGGCTGGGCACCCGGTGCCGGGTGGGGATGGGCAGCAGCTGTGCCCCCGCAGGCCAGCCAAAGGCCGCAAGGTCTACGGGGTCTTTGTCCAGCTGCCGGGCCCGGATGGGATACGGCAGCGGCCCGGTCAGGGTGCGCAGGGCAGGCCAGATGGCATCCAGCCCGGCAGGCCCGTAGAGCGCCAGCGGGCGGGTACGGCCCTGACAGCCCAGCGTCTGCAGCAGCCCCGGCAGACCAAAGATATGGTCGCCATGGTAATGAGTCAGGCAGATCGCGTCCAGCTTCATCAAATTGACCCCGGCCCGGCGGGCGGCGGCCTGGGTGCCCTCGCCGCAGTCAAACAGCAGGCTGTGGCCCACGCATTCGGCTACCGCCGCTGTCAGTGCCCGGTCCGGCAGGGGCATGGTGGCCGCCGTGCCCAGCAGTGTAATGGTCAGCATACAAACTCTCCCCACAGAAAAATCATTCAGCTATAGTGTACCACACTTGCGTCCCGCGCACAATCGCCGCCCGTGGTGCATACCATGGGGCAGCAACACAAAACAAGGAGGGAGCGCCATGCAGCGCAAACGTCCGCCCCCGGCCCAGCGGCAGATCTGGACCATTCTGCTCATTCTTGCTCTTCTGGTACTGTTCGTGCTGACGGTAGGAACCAGCTGCACCGCTAACCCGCACCTGTACAGCGGGCGGGGGCTGGTGGTGTTTCTGCCCGCTTCCACAGCGCCCAGCAGCATCCTGGCACCGTTTTAGAGCAATTCAGGACTGTGAAGTATTGCTTTTGTGTCCTGAATCAAAACTTTTTGAAAAAACGTGTTGACAACCAAATATAAATTTGTAACGCACAAAAGAGCGGCTGCTTCGCAGCCGCTCTTTTGCTTTTGACTTTGTTGCACGAAACGACACAAAAGGAAGAATATAGGAGAAGAATGGAACGTTTCTCGCAAAACGGGGGGCATTCTGCCAGAGAGCTTCCGCCGGGGAATCACTCGCCGCGGACAGCCGCGAAACCTGCCTCGAGGTCGGCGATGATATCGTCGATGTGCTCGGTGCCGATGGACAGGCGGATGGTGTTCTGGTAGATCTGCTGTTCGGCCAGCTCCTCATCGTTCAGCTGGCTGTGGGTGGTGGAAGCCGGGTGGATGACCAGGCTCTTGACGTCGGCAACGTTGGCCAGCAGGGAGAAGACTTTCAGGTTGTCGATGAACTTGAATGCTTCCTCGCGGCCGCCCTTGATGTTAAAGGTGAAGATGGAAGCGCCGCCGTTGGGGAAATACTTCTCATACAGGGCGTGATCCGGGTGATCGGGCAGAGAGGGGTGGTTGACTTTCTCGACCTGCGGATGATTTGCCAGGAACTCCACGACTTTCTTGGTGTTCTCCACATGGCGCTCAATGCGCAGGCTCAGAGTCTCGGTGCCCTGCAGCAGCAGGAACGCGTTGAACGGAGAGATGGTAGCGCCGGTATCGCGCAGCAGGATGGCGCGGATATAAGTCACAAATGCAGCGGGGCCGGCCGCCTCAGCAAAGGAAACACCGTGGTAGCTGGGGTTGGGTGCCGCAATGTTCGCATACTTGCCGCTGGCTTTCCAGTCGAACTTGCCACTGTCCACGATGATACCACCCAGGGTGGTGCCGTGGCCGCCGATGAACTTGGTAGCGGAATGGACCACGATGTCCGCGCCGTGCTCAATGGGACGGATCAGGTACGGGGTGCCAAACGTGTTATCAATGACCAGCGGCAGGCCGTGCTTGTGAGCAATGGCTGCGATGGCGTCGATATCGGGGATATCACTGTTGGGGTTGCCCAGAGTCTCCAGATAGACCGCCTTGGTGTTGGGCTGGATGGCGTTCTCCACCTCGGCCAGGTCATGGGCGTTGACAAAGGTGGTGGTGACGCCAAACTGGGTCAGGGTGTGCTCCAGCAGGTTGTAGCTGCCGCCGTAGATGGTCTTCTGGGCCACGATGTGATCCCCGGCCTGTGCCAGAGCCTCGATGGTGTAGGTGATGGCAGCGGCACCGGAAGCGGTCGCCAGAGCCGCCACGCCGCCTTCCAGGGCTGCGATGCGCTTCTCAAAAACGTCCTGGGTGGAGTTGGTCAGGCGGCCATAGATGTTGCCGGCGTCTGCCAGGCCGAAGCGGTCAGCAGCATGCTGGCTGTTGCGGAAGACATAGGAAGTGGTCTGGTAAATGGGCACCGCGCGGGAATCGGTAGCGGGATCGGCCTGCTCCTGGCCAACATGCAGCTGAAGGGTCTCAAATTTATAGTTAGACATCGTATTTTTCTCCTCTATTTATACTTTTAGTATTACTTTTGCTTACAAAAAAGCCCGGGAACTGATGTTTGCTCAGTACCCGGGCCTGAAATCCAGTTGTCGTTCCCTTTGGGGCAGGGCTGCCGTTTCCGTTGGCCGTCACATTCGGGCGGCGGAGGGCAGTGCACAGCTTTGGGTCAGACAGATTCGTTCAGCCCGGGCGCTGTACATTCGCCCACAACGGAAGTTTGCATGGAGCAGTTCGTTCCAGATCAGCGTCATTTTGCTTGCCCTCCTTTCCGTCATCTCACCATTTTTCTTATTCCTATTTGGCTAGTGGTCTTGTGTGTCTGTAGTATATCCCCATTTACCCACATTGTCAATAGGTTAAGTTCAATTTTTTCAAAAAATTGGGGGTCCGTTTTCCGAGGCTATTATGAGCAGGGAAAAAATTCAAGGCAGGATCAAGCTGGAAGCGCCGTACCAATTAAGATGCGGCGCTTATCCTGGGCTTGTTCACGGAAATGTCATCCGGCTGCGGTATACTGATCCCGTAACACGCCTAAACCTCAGACCCGAAAGGATTTGTGCTATGAAATTTCTCTTCCGTATCCTCCGGCGGCTGGTCGGCTATCTGCTGGGGGTGCTGCTGGTGGCACTGATCGCCGCCGCGGCCACCTTTGGCTGGCAGGGGTACAAGCTCTACCAGAGCGCCGTGCAGGCCACCCCGCTGGAAACGCTCTACCAAAGCATCACGGCCCGGCCCAGCTTTGTGCCCTATGACCAGCTGCCCCAGACCTACATTAACGCCGTCCTCTCGGTGGAGGACAGCCGTTTTGTCCATCACCACGGCGTGGACCCGCTCTCCATCGCCCGGGCACTCTGGGCCGACCTGCGTTCCGGCACCCTGGCCGAGGGCGGCAGCACCATCACCCAGCAGCTGGCCAAAAACGTCTATTTCACCCAGGAAAAGCGGATGGCCCGCAAGGCGGCGGAGGTGTTTGCCGCGCTGGACATCGAGAAGCATTACTCCAAACAGGAAATTTTTGAGATGTACGTCAACACCATCTACTTCGGCAGCGGCTGCTATGGCGTGGCCGAGGCCGCCGAGGGGTATTTTAAGACAGACGCCGCCTCTCTGACCGATGCTCAGGCCGTGGTGCTGGCGGGCCTGCCGCAGGCCCCCTCGGTATATGCCTCCAGCCCGGCGCTGGCCCACAAGCGAGCCCGGGTGGTACTGCAGCGGATGGTGGACTGCCACAAGCTCACCCAGGATGCCGCCGCCCAGCTTTCCGCCGAGACAGACGTGATCCCGTTCATCACCCGCAGCATTGACTGAAGATCCCGCAGCTCCCTGTAAAAAGGGGGCTGTTTTTTCTGCCCGGAAAATTTTCCAGGGCAAAAATGCAAAAAGATTGCAATTTGGTATTGCAATCCGCGCCGAATGCGTGTATACTGTACTCCGCACCCAAAATGCAACCAATTTGCAATTTACGAGATGAAAGCGATTTTTCTGAGGAGTACCCATGGAGCTGTTTCTGGATGTTCTGGCCGAGAGCCTGGTTGATACCGCCAAGATGCTGCCGTTTTTGTTCTTGGCTTACCTGTTTATTGAATATGTGGAGACCCGCCACGGCGAGCGGATCGAAGCGCTGCTGGCCGGCGGCGGGCGCTGGGGTTTTGTACCGGGAGCCCTGCTGGGCTGTGTGCCCCAGTGCGGCTTCTCCGCCATTGCCTCCAACTTTTACGCCTCCCGGGTGGTGACGCTGGGCACGTTGATGGCGGTTTTCCTTGCCACCAGCGACGAAGCCATCCCCCTGCTGGTGTCCATGCCCGCTTACTGGGACAAGCTGGTTTTGCTGATGGTGCTCAAAGTGCTGTACGCCATCGCCGTGGGCTTTGGGCTGGATTTTGTTCTCCGTAAGGCCCTGCCCAAGGGGCTGCGGGGCGGCTACACCGGCCGTGCCGATGAGGTGGACTGCCACGAGGAACACGACGATGCAGAGGGCCACCACCAGCCCATCTGGAAAGCAGCCCTCCGCCACACGCTGGAGATCTTCGTCTTCATTTTCGCGTTCAGCCTCGTGTTCGGCCTCATCGTGGAGGGCGTGGGCGAGGATGTCTTTGCCGACGTGCTGGGCCGGATGGGCTTTTTCCAGCCCGTGGTAGCCGCGCTGGTGGGCCTCATCCCCAACTGCGCCGCCAGTGTCCTGCTCACCCAGCTCTATGTCGAGGGTGCCCTGCGGTTCTCCAGCCTGGTGGCCGGCCTGTGCACCGGTGCAGGCGTGGGCCTGGCCGTGCTCTGGCGGGCCAACCCCTCCTGGAAGCAGAACCTTTTCATCACCGGCCTCACCTGGGCCTGCGGCGCGTTCCTTGGCGTTGCCATGCAGGTGGTGGTCGCGCTGGTGGGCTGATGCCGCGTAAAATTTAGTCTTACCGCCGTTTCGGGATGTCCCGGAGCGGCGTTTTGTGTTATACTGGGAGAAAGAATGAATTTCCAGGAGAAGACAGCCATGCAATACAAGCTTTTAGCCAGCGATTACGATAATACCCTTGTCCCCTTTGGGGAACACTTTCCCCGCCCGACGGTGGTCAAGGCCGTCAAGAAGATGCAGGCGGCGGGCGGCAAGTTCGTCCTCAGCACGGGGCGGGCCTGGTCGGCCGTGAACCGCAAGGGCCAGCTGGGCGGCATCCGGTTTGATTACGCCATCACCTGCAACGGTGCCTGCGTGCTGGACCGGGAGGGCCGCATCATTGCGGAGCACCCCCTGACCAACGAGGAGATGTACGCGCTGGTGGATTTCTGCGAGGATTACAACTATCCTTTGCAGTTCGATTTCAAGGACGGCTACTACGCCTACTGCGAGTACGATTACCTCAAGGCCTGCTACGACCACATGAACGCCCCGGGGCTGGAGTGCATCGACGGCGAAGATCAGGACCGCCACCTCATTGATATGCCCCACGCCGCCTTTGCCGTGCTACCCTCGGCCGCGCTGGAGGAATTCAATAAAAAGTACGGCCACCTGGACCTGCACTGGATGCAGGTGGGCGGCGAGATGCCCGGCGGCTGGTGCTCGTTTGACATCGTGCGGGGCGGCATCGACAAGGGCGTAGGCCTGGCCGACCTGTGCGCCCGGATGGGCCTCACGCTGGACGACGCCGTGGCGGCAGGCGACTCTGCCAACGACATCGGGATGCTGAAAGCAGCAGGCCTCTCCTGCTGCATGGCCAACGGCACCCCGGAGGCCAAAGCTGCCGCCAAGCGGGTCATCGGGGATGTGCGGGAGGACGGCCTGGCCGCCCTCATCGAGGAGCTGTGGTTCGACGGCTCCAAAGCCGAGCCATCGGGTAAGACGCTCGGTTCCCCGTGGGAGGCCATGGAGGAGCAGAAATGAGCTTCGCGCCTGTATACGGGCCCCGCAGCCGGGCCTTGATTTTAGGCACCTGGCCCAGCCCCAAGAGCCGGGAGATGGCTTTTTACTACGGCCACCCGCAGAACCGCTTCTGGCCCATGCTGGCAGCCCTGACCGGGGAGCCCATACCCGCCCGGGAAGATATTGACGCCAAAAAGCAGCTCATCCTGCGCCATGGGCTGGCCCTCTGGGATACCTTGGAGAGCTGCACCATCACGGGTGCCTCGGATGCTTCCATCAAAGATGTGGTGCCCAACGATATTGCCGCCCTGCTGGCTAAGGCTCCCATTGAGGCGGTGTTCTGCAACGGGGCCACGGCATACAAAATTTACTGCAAATATTTACAACCCATCAGTGGCATTGCCGCCGTCAAGCTGCCCAGCACCAGCCCCGCCAACGCGGCCTGCCGCCCGGAGAAGCTTCGGGAAGTATGGGGTGCCGCCTTAGCCGATTGGTTGATTAACGTATGATGGCAAACCTGTAAATTATTCATGAAACGCTTGCGTTTTTGCCAAAAAGCTTTATGATGGAGAGGAAAGGGGCTAAATTTCTTGAATGCCCCGGAAAAGGAGACGCTTCATGAGCAAGATCATCCGCACCCGGAAACCCAGTGTCCTGCCGTTTTACGCAGGCGCTCTGGTGTTCGTGGTGCTCTGCGCGGTGCTCCCGGTGTACAAACTCTGGGCACTGCTGGTGGCGCTGGGCGGCGCTGCCGCGGCGTTTGGCCTGGGGCAGAAATTCTGCCCGCCCCATGTGGTGGAACACGAGGTGCCGTTCCACACCGGGCAGGACGACGTGGACGCCATGCTGACCGATATCCAGCAAAAGCTCGATACCCTGCACGGCCTCAATGCTTCCCTGCCGGACCCGGCGCTCTCCGCCGCCATGGACCGGATGGAAAAGGCAGGCCGCTCCATTGTGGAAGCGGTCGAAGCCAACCCCGCCAAAGCCAAACAGGTGCGGCGCTTTGCCAACTACTATCTGCCCGATGCGGTGAACATTCTGCAGCAGTACGCCACGCTGGCGCGGCAGGGCGTCAAGGGCGAGAACGCCGCCGCCATCCGTACCGAAGTGGAACACAACGCGGCATCCATTGCCACGGCCTTTGAAAACCAGCTGGACGCCCTGTATGCCGCTGAGAGCATGGACCTCTCGGCAGACCTGACGGTTTTGCAAAACATGTTAAAGGGACAAGGGTTATAAGCTTTAACAGTAACTGTTCTTCGTACAACCTCTCCGTCACGACTAATGTCGTGCCACCTCTCCTAGTAGGAGAGGCCTTGGCAATCCCCGCAAGGTCAACCGTTTCGCCAGAGGCTCCCCTACTAGGGGAGCTGTCGAGCGGATGCGAGACTGAGAGGTTGTACAGAGCAGACGTTTGTAAAAGCGCTTCGATTCACTCGTATATTGGAAAGGAAGGAATCCCCCATGGCTGAGAACAACACTTTCAATTTTGATCTGGACGCACCCGCTACCCCCACCCTGACGCTGGACCCGGTGGAAGAAGCCGCTCCTGCTGAGGAAAAGAAGCCCGAGCCCGCCCCGGCCCCGGAGGAGGTCAAGCTGACCGCTGAGGAAAAGGCCATGGTGGACGCCTTTGCGCAGAAGATCGACATTACCAACAGCCAGCAGGTGCTGCAGTACGGCTCTGCCTGCCAAAAGAAGATCGGCGATTTCTCGGAGGCCGCTCTCGCCAAGGTGTCCACCAAGGACCTGGGCGAAGTGGGCAATATGATCACCGACCTCATTGGCGAGCTGAAGAGCTTTGACGCCAACGAGGAGCAGCAGAAAGGCATCCTGGGTTTCTTCAAGAAAAAAGGCGACCAGATCGACAACCTGAAGACCAAGTACAACAAGGCCGAGACGAATGTGGAGAACATCCAGTCCATGCTGGAGGGCCATCAGGTGCAGCTGCTCAAGGACATCGCCATGCTGGATAAGATGTATGAGCTGAATATGGCCTACTTCAAGGAGCTGAGCATGTATATCCTGGCCGGCAAAAAGAAGCTGGCTGACGTGCGTGCCAAAGAACTGCAGCAGGCCATGGACAAGGCCAAAGCTTCCGGCCTGCCGGAGGATGCCCAGGCCGCCCGCGACCTGTCCGACCAGTGCGAGCGGTTTGAGAAAAAGCTCTACGACCTGGAACTGACCCGGAACATCAGCCTGCAGATGGGCCCCCAGATCCGCCTGCTGCAGAACAACAACTCCATGATGGCGGAAAAGATCCAGTCCACCATCGTCAACACCATCCCCCTGTGGAAGAACCAGATGGTGCTGGCCCTGGGCCTGGCCCACAGCCAGCAGGCCATGCAGGCCGAGCGTGCCGTCACCGACATGACCAACGAGCTGCTCAAGAAGAACGCTGACGCCCTCAGGATGGGCACCCTTGAGACGGCAAAAGAGTCTCAGCGCGGTGTGGTGGACATCGAGACCCTGCAGCAGACCAACAAGAGCCTGATCGAGACGCTGGACGAGCTGAACAAGATCCAGACCGAGGGCCGCGCAAAGCGTGCCGCCGCCGAGCAGGAGCTGACCCGCATTGAGGATGAGCTCCGCGCCAAGATGATGGAAATTCGGAGCTAAACAGAAATGGCAAACGCAGATTTTTCCAAGCAGAGCAGCACCCAGGGCCCGCGCGGCTTTGACAGCGGCAGCTACCGTGAGGCAAAGCGCGCGGACGAGGATGCCCTGCACCTGACCCCTGCCCAGCAGAAGCTGGCAGTGCTGGAGAACAGGCTCCCCGCGGCCCTGCGCAATCGCGGCGCGGCACTGGCGCTGAGCATCGTCGTGATGCTGGCCGCGTTCTTCGGATTGGGCGGGGCCAAACTCAAGGCAAAATACAACAGCGCCAGCCAGTGGTTTTCCTACGGTGTCGCCGCCGACAACGGCTATACCCTCAACGAGGAGCTGCTCACCCGGCTGAACACCGCCGCCAATGTCATCACGACGGGCACCAGCACTCTCGGGGCCGACAGCACCGAGGTGCAGGCCGCGCAGACGGCACTGGACGATTTCTCCGCCTGCCTGGACGCGGTGCAAGCCGATGGCAGCAAGCAGGATCTGACCTCCCTGCCCTACTATCAGGGCAGCACGATGCACGCCCTCTATCAGGCCAACGAGGCACTTGGCGCTGCCATCGACCAGCTCTATGCAAAACTCCAGGAGCAGGCCGCGGACCCCATGAAGATGGGCGCGGTACAGGGCCAGTACGGCCAGTTCAACAGCGCCCAAACCATCCTCAGCAATCTCAATTACAATCAGGCCGTTACGGCCTATCAGAATGATACCAGCGGCTTTCCGGCAGCTCTGCTGAAAAGCCTGTTCGGGATCAAGGAGGTGGAGCCTTTCGCATGAAAACGATGAAATTCCTCGCCCGGCGCGTCAGCGCTCTGGTGCTGGTGGCCACTGTAGGGCTGACAGCCCTTGTGCCGGCCGCCTTTGCGGCACCGGCCAGCCTGCCGGACCTGCCCAAAGACCAATGCGTTGTGGACGATGCCAATGTCCTGAGCAGCAGCACCGTGCAGACCATTCAGGATCTGAACACCCAGCTGGATGCCAGCTGCAAGGGTGCCCAGATCGGCGTGCTGACCGTGGATTACACGGGCAGCGTCTCCACGGAGGATTACGCCGTGGAGGCCGCCAACACCTGGGGCCTGGGCAGCAGCTCCGAGAACAACGGCGTTCTCATCCTGCTGGTGATGCAGAGTCCCGAGTACGCCGACGGCGACTACTACCTGACCTACGGCGACGGCTTCCGCAACACAACGCTGGCCAGCCAGGCCAGTGCCATCGCCCAGACCATGGAGGATGACTTTGCCTCCCAGAACTACGATGGTGCCGTGACCACCTGTGCCCGGAACGTGGCCAACACCATTGCGGACATCTATGGTGTGAGCCTCAGCGGTTCTACAACCAGTAATGTGGCTGGCGGAAATTACAATTATACCGACAATTACTACGAAGCGCCGGTGGCAAAGCCCGCTTTCTGGGAGACAGCCGTGGACGGCCTGTTCACCATCCTGGCCTACGGCATCGTCATCATGGCCCTGTTCTTCATGTTCGTGGTTCCTTTCGGCCACTCTGCAGGCTGGTACTGGGGCCCGTTCGGCTGGTTTGGCTGGCGGCCCCGCCGTGGTCCCCGCCGCCCGCCGTATGATGATTTCGGCCCTGGTCCGGGTGGTTTCTATGGCCCCCGTGGCCCGCGTGGCCCCAGAGGCCCCCGGCCTCCGCGGGGCGGTGGATTCGGCGGCCCTGGAATGGGCGGCGGAAGTTTTGGCGGCATGGGCGGTGGACGCTCGGGCGGCAGCTTCCGTTCCGGCGGCGGCGGCTCGTTCCACTCCGGTGGTGGCAGCTTCCACGGCGGCGGCGGTGGACGCGGGCGTTAAATAAGCATGAAAAAAACTCCTGCACAGAGGTGCAGGAGTTTTTTCATGCAAGCGAAATTACTTGGTGCCGTAGATACGGTCACCAGCGTCGCCCAGGCCGGGGACGATGTAGCCGTTCTCGTTCAGGTGGTCGTCCTTAGCGCCCAGGTAGATATCCACATCGGGGTGAGCCTTGTGCAGGGCCTCGATGCCTTCCGGAGCGGCGATCAGGCCGATGAACTTGATCCGCTTTGCGCCGTGCTTCTTGATCTGGGTGATGGCGTCAATGGCGCTGCCGCCGGTAGCCAGCATGGGGTCCAGCACCAGCACATCACGCTCCGCGATATCCTGAGGCAGTTTGCAGAAATACTCCACAGGCTGCAGGGTCTGCTCGTCGCGGTACAGGCCAATAAAACCGACCTTGGCGGCGGGCAGCAGGGTGAGCATACCGTCCAGCATACCCATACCAGCGCGGAGGATGGGCACCAGAGCCAGCTTGCGGCCTGCCAGCACCTTGGTCTTTGCCATGGTGATGGGGGTCTCGATCTCCACCTCTTCCAGAGGCAGGTCACGGGTAGCCTCGTAGCACAGCAGGGTGGCGATCTCGCCTACCAGATCACGGAACTCCTTGGTACCGGTCTGCTTGTTGCGCAGAATGCTCAGCTTGTGCTGCAGCAGGGGGTGCTCAACGATCATGGGGGTCATAACAACACGCTCCTTAATTATTTTATATTAGGTTATGGGATCCTTGTTTTGTTCGCCCTCTGGGGGAGCTGTCACCGCAAGTGACTGAGAGGGCGTGGAATCAGCGATTTTCAATGGCCATCAGCTTGGCGACGCGCTTCTCGTGGCGGCCGCCCTCAAACTCGGTGTTGAGGAAGATATCCACCAGCTGGCAGGCAAGGCCGGGGCCCACTACACGGCCGCCCATGCACAGGGCGTTGGCGTCGTTGTGGCGGCGGGTGTACTCAGCGCTGAAGCTGTCGGAGCAGCAGCAGGCACGGATGCCCTTGACCTTGTTGGCGGCCATGCTGATGCCCACGCCGGTGCCGCAGAAGAGCAGCGCCTTGCTGCACTCCCCCTTGACAACAGCGTCACAGGCAGGCAGAGCCATATCCGGGTAATCCACGCTGGCGGTGCTGTGGGTGCCGTAGTCGATATACTCCAGCCCCAGCTCTTCCAGATGGGCCTTGACGGCCTCTTTCAGTTCAAATCCGCCGTGGTCGGCGGCCAGTGCGATGGGTTTTGCCATTGGTATCAATCCTTTCCCTTTGTTGCTCACGTTTTTGCTTCTTCGGTCTTGGATGCTTCCGCCTCTGCAGCCAGACGCTCGGCGCGCTCGCGCTCGGCCTGGCTCAGGCGGTGATAATCCGGCAGCAGAGCCTCGGGCAGCACGGTCTCCCCGTGCCGGGCCATCTGCTTTGCCACCAGTGCCACGGCGGCGGCACGGCCTCCCCGCAAAGCGGGCGGCACGGCCAGCACACCGGGAATTTCGCCGTACTTATTATAGCACAGAGCAGCCCCATCACCAACAAAAAACAGGGGCTTTTTGCAATTTTCTACAAATTGGGCCAGGTCAGCCACGGCACGGGCATCATCGTCCATCAGCCGCTCATGGGTCGCCAGGTCAAAGGCGGCGCTGTACACCTGGGCACGGCGGGCATCCAGCGCACAGAGCACAGTGCCCTCACCCGTGTGAGCAGCCGCCAGTGCTTCCAGGGTTGAGACCGGTGCGCAGAGCGTCTCCCGAGGGAACGCCAGCCCTTTGACGGCGGCCAGACCGATGCGCAGCCCGGTAAAGCTGCCGGGGCCTGCATTGACGCCGTAGACGTCGATATCAGCGCAGGTCAGATGGCAGAATTTGAGACAGTTATCGATCAGAGGCAGGATCGTCTCGCTGTGGGTCATGCCCGCGTCGAGATAGCACTCGTACAGCAGGCGGTCATCCTGCAGCAGGGCCACCCCCGCGGTCTTGCCCGCGGTATCCACGGCCAGAATGTTCATAGCGTTACCCCCTCTATGGTGATGCGGCGGGTGTTCTCATCCACTCGCTGGATGTCCACCCGGATGGGGTTTTCCAGGGCCAGCAGATCCGCGAAATTTTCGCTCCACTCAGCCGCCACGATGGCCCCCTGATCCAGATAATCGTAAAAGCCTGCCGCGCACAGATCGTTCTCGGTGGAGATGCGGTACAGGTCAAAGTGGGCCAGCGGGCGCGGCCCACGGTAGTAGTTAACAATGGCAAAAGTCGGGCTGCTGACCGGGTCGGTGCAGCCAAGGCCCTCGGCCAGGCCCTCGGTGAACGCGGTCTTGCCCGCACCGAGGCCGCCCGTATAGGCAATGAGCGCTCCCGGCTGGAGCACTCCGGCCATCCGCCTGCCCAGGGCCACGGTCTCGGCCCGGGAGTGGGTAATGAATTCAGACATAAATAACACCTCATACAAAAGGGGACGGCAGGTTTCTGCCATCCCCTAGTATAGTATACTTTTGCAAAAAGTGCAACGCTCAGGCCGCAAGGTCCGCGCTGAACATGCTGCGGTTGCTCTCCGGTACATGGAGCGCCGCCTGGCTGTTGCCGTAGAGCACTACATAGGAAGCCGCTGCATGGGGACGTCGGCCGCCCTGCGCATGGTACCAGATGAGATCGTCCTCACCATAAGTCGCCTTGGCGTGCTCCAGCGCCTGCCCGACATTCTGCCCCATGATGAGGTGATTGATGGTATCCCAAAGCATACTGCGGGAGTAGACGGTGTAGACGTTGTTGACGTAGCCGATGACCGCCTGTGCCCCGCCGGAGAGGAGGGCATCCGCCATGGCGTTGTCCTCGCTGCCATCCACGCCGAGGAACTCACAGGTCTCGGAGTAGACGATGGTGTTGGAAAGCTTGCCGCCTTTATAAGCATTGCGGAAGAAATCCGAGGTAACGCAGTACATCCCGTTGACCTTGATGACCCGGTGGGCCAGCAGATCGAAGCCGTAGCGGAGGTCTTTGCCAAAGGTGGACTCTTCCGTCAGCAGCATAATGGGCTCCGTGCGGGTGCGTTTGAGGAACTTGCCATAGCTGTAAGTGTAGTAGGAGCCATGGGCGCTCAGAACGCTGACATTATAGTTGCCCATCTTCTTGAGGTCGGCCACGGTGACATGAATGTTGATCTTGGTCTCCAGCCCCAGCGCCGACCAGAAGCCCTGCATATAGGCATAATACGGGAAGCGGGAACTGTTGATGGTGTTGTCAAAAGCGTAGTAAATCACTGCCGTGCCGAACTTTTCCACCGCCTGATTTTCGGTGCGGCGGAGCAGGGCCGCCCGGCTCTTCTGCATTTCAGCCCCCAGATCCGGCGGGAGCCGGAGCGAGAGGGCATGATCGGAAGAGGCAGTCTCTGTCTCGGCGTTTTCCTCGTCCAGCGTCTCATCCTCGGATTCCGTGAGCAGGATGCCGCCCAGCACGCCGCAGGGGTACCGGAAACTGACCATCCCGTTTTCTTCGTCGGTATAAATGGAGTCCTTTTCCACAAGGCCCTTGGCCGCCAGCGTGTCCAGCTGGGCCAGCGCCGCGTCTTTCCGGGCGTCGGTGTCCATTTCCTGATATTGTTCACTCTCGGTCAGAGCAGTAACAGCGGCATCTGCCTGCTGCATCTCGGCTGCATCCGCCCGGGTGAGCGTCTGCTCTGCCGCTGCCGCGTCCACGGGCTGCTCCGCAAATGCAGCCGTCGGGAACACCGTGCTGACCAGTATCACCAGTGCGCAGAACGCGCACAACATGCGATGATGTTTCTGCTTCATCTTTTCTGTATCCTCCAGGAGAGCGCCGCCGGGCGGCGGTACTCTCTTTCGCGCCCGGAGAACGGCATCACGATCCGCTTTCGCCAATGTTTGCCGCCCTTTTGACGCGTTTCCCTATGCTCATTTTAGAGAGTCCCGGAAGCTTTGTCAAGCATTCCGCGCCGATTTTGCAAAGCTGTCACAGAGTGTGAAAAATCCGCGCCATCTTGCACAGAAATGCCCCCTGCTGTATAATAGTTGTGTATCTGGTTTTTGCAGTTTGCTCCCTGAAAGCAGTCCGCGGAAGCCATTTTGTAAGAAAGGCGGTGCTTTTTTGGAAAGCATTCAACGATATTGGAAGCGTACCGATAAAACTTACCTGCTTCTGTGCATCCTGAGCAGCAGCTTTGCGGTGCTGGCCCTCTCCTCCTGGGCCGCCAAGCAGGGCAGCGGCTTTGCTCTGGACGATGTTACCGGGCAGATCGTGGGCATAGGCGATTACCGCCGTGCCGTGGTGCAGGCAGGCGCGGCCGCCATTGGGCTGTGTGTTGCAGTTCTGCTCTCAAACATCGATTACCGGAGCCTCGTCAAGGTGTGGCCAGTCCACGTTGCCGTCACCTGGGGCATGGTGCTCCCCACCCTGTTCATCCGCAATGTGACCGTCGGCCCGCTGACCATTGGCTACAATGCAGGCGACACCGACAACTACTCCTGGTACAAGCTGGGCGGCTTTACCCTCCAGCCCACCGAGCTGGCAAAGATCAGCTTTATCCTGACCTTTGCCATGCACCTGAACAATGTCCGTGGTAAGATCAACGAGCCCAAGGAGCTGGGCAAGCTGCTGCTGCACATGCTGGTCCCCATCCTCATCATCCACATCCAGGGTGACGACGGCACGGCCATCATCTACGGCATCATCGCCTGCTGCATGATGTTCTCCGCTGGCTTGAGCTGGAAATATATCATCGGGGCCATCTCGGCGGCGGCCGTTGCCGTGGCCGTGGCGTTCGGCTTTTTCAGCGATAAGATCGGCAAGGGCTACCAGTGGTACCGCATCCTCGCCGTCATCGACCCTGAAAACAAAACGGGCTGGGCCCCCAGCGAAGCTGTCTGGAAGAACATCATCTACCAGCAGCAGCGGGGGGAGATCGCGCTGGGTTCCGGCGGCATCTTCGGCAACGGTATTTTCGGCGGCAGCTATTACAGCGTCCCCAACGCCCACAACGATTTCGTCCTCAGCTGGATCGGCAACGCCACCGGCTTCGTGGGCTGCTGTGTGGTGCTGGGCATCCTGTTTGCGCTGGTCTGCAAGACCTTTGCCACCGGCGCCCGCAGTGAGGATATGCTGGGCAGCTTCATCTGTGCCGGCATCGGCGGTGCTCTCATGGCGCAGATCGCCGTCAATGTGGGCATGAACCTCCGCGTCCTCCCCGTCATCGGTGTCACCCTGCCGTTCTACTCGGCGGGCGGTTCCTCGGTCCTGATGCTGTATATTTGTGTTGGATTAGTACTGAGCGTTTATATGCACAATACCAAAAAGCTGTTTGGGTGAGCTTGCGTCAAGTGTAAAGTTTTTGCGCTCTGCTTGACTTTTTTCCGGAATCGCATATAATAAAAGTAGGAATGAGAAAGAGGTTATTCAACTGAATCACCTCAAAAAGGAAAGACCCCCTCGGAGTTGCCGCTCCAAGGGGGTTCTTCTTTTGCATCATTGATCCAACTGATCGGTGCAATTCGTCTTGTAAAGCAACCAAAGTCGTGGTAAACTGTGCTTTATCGCATTTTATTTACTCAAACTTTGGAGGTTTTTCATGAAACAGAACCGCATCCGGAAATGTCTGCGGGCGGCCGCGCTGGCTGTCGTGGCACTGATTCTGGTGCTGGCAGGCACCGTGTTCGCGCTGTGGCACAACGAGTTTGCCACACTGGGCTCGTTCCGCAAGCTGTCCGACCGGGACGCTGCCCACCATGACGGTGCCGTCTACGAGCTGACCGTCTCCGGCGACTACTATTTCGATGATTTTCTCGCTCAGGGCGGTGCGTCTAATGACTCTGAGCTCATCTCGTTCGTGACGAAAAGCATCACCAAGGGCCTTATTCCGCTGCAGCTCAAAACCACGGATATCTCCTGCTCCGCTTTTACGGCGGACACGGCAGAGGGCGACCGGGTGTTTGGCCGCAACTATGATTTTTCTTCCACCAACACGGCCATCGTCTACACCAACCCCGGCAAGGGACGCCATGCTTCCTACTCCACCGTGGACCTGCACTTCCTCAGCCTGGACCCGGACAAAGACGTGGAGGGCCTGGGTCATAAGCTCCTGACACTGGCCGCTCCCTATGCCCCGCTGGACGGCATCAACGACGCCGGTGTGGCCTGCGGCATCTTCATGTCCTATCAGGGCGATGGCAAGGGCACTTCCACGGACATCGACACCGACAAACCCGACCTGACCTCTACCACCCTGCTCCGGCTCATCCTGGATTACGCCGACTCGGTGGAGGATGCCGTAGCGCTGGTGGAGCAATACGATCTCCACGACTCCACCAACTGTGTGTTCCACTACATGGTGGCCGATTCCACGGGCCGCAGCGCCATTCTGGAGTGGGTGGGCTCGGATGCCGACCACGACAGCGACGGCTCCCAGCGCCGCCTGAATGTCCTCTGGAACGACACCGACAGCCTTTCGGACTCCGCAGACTGGCAGGTGGTGACCAACTTCATCAAAACACCGGACTACTACACCTCCCCCGACCAGATGCACGGTCTGGACCGCTACGAGCATCTGGCGGACCGTCTGCGTGAGACAAACGGCATCGTAGCCGACGAGGACGCCGCCATGGCCCTGCTGGCCGAGGTAGGCCGCCGCACCTGGAACAACGATGACAGCAACAGCCTCACCGTCCACAGCGCGGTCTACAACCTGACGGACAAAACGGTCCTCTGGGTGGGCAATGAGCACTACGGCGAGGATGGGCGTACATTCCGCTACAGCCTGCAAAAGTAAATTTTCAAAGCGCACAAAAACAGGAGCTGCACCCGTTTGGCGGGCACAGCTCCTGTTTTCATTTGCTTTCTTTTTCTTTTTCTTTTACTTCATCACAGCGCCGAGGTTTGCACTGGTGACGTAACGGGCATAGCGGCTCAGCCAGCCCGTTTTGATGTTGGGCTCCGGGGCAACATACTTGGCCTTGCGCTCGGCCAGGACCTCATCGGAGACTTCCAGCGTGATGCTGGCGTTGGGGATGTCGATGTGGATGATGTCACCCTCCTCCACGAGGCCAATGGGGCCGCCGGAAGCAGCTTCGGGGCTGACGTGACCGATGGAAGCGCCGCGGCTTGCGCCGGAGAAGCGGCCATCGGTGATGAGGGCTACGCTCTTATCCAGCTTCATGCCGGCCAGGGCAGAGGTAGGGTTGAGCATCTCCCGCATACCGGGGCCACCCTTGGGGCCCTCGTAGCGGATGACCACCACGTCGCCCGGGACGATCTGGCCTGCGTAGATGGCCGCAATGGCGGTCTCCTCGCTGTTGAAGACGCGAGCCGGGCCAGAGTGCTCCTGCATCTCGGGAGCCACGGCGCTCCGCTTGACCACACAGCCGTCCGGTGCGATGTTGCCCCAGAGGATCTGGAGACCGCCGGTGGGGCTGTAGGGGTCGTCGATGGGACGGATGGCCTTTTCGTTGAGGATGTGGGCTCCCTGGATGTTCTCCCCCAGCGTCTTGCCGGTCACGGTGGGCACATCGAGATCCAGCAGGTTCTTCTTGGCCAACTCTGCCTGCACCGCGGCGATGCCGCCGGCGGCATACAGGTCCGGCATGTGGGTGGGGCCTGCGGGAGCCAGATGGCAGAGGTTCGGGGTGCGGGCGCTGATCTCATTGAAGAGCTTCAGGTCCACAGGCACGCCTGCCTCATAGGCAATGGCCAGCAGGTGGAGGACGGTGTTGGTGGAGCAGCCCAGAGCCATATCGCAGGTCAGTGCGTTGCGGATGGAGCGCTCGTTGATGATCTGGCGGGCCGTGATGCCCTTTTTGACCATCTCCATAATGGCCATGCCGGAGTGCTTGGCCAGCTGCAGGCGCTTGGAGTAGACGGCCGGGATGGTGCCGTTGCCGGGCAGCGCAATGCCGATGGCCTCGCACAGGCAGTTCATGCTGTTGGCAGTGTACATACCAGAGCAGGAACCGCAGCTGGGACAGCAGTTGCAGGTGCAGTCTTCCAGCTGTTCGTCGTTGATGAGGCCTGCTTTATAGGCACCCACCGCCTCGAACATCTTGGAGAGGCTGACCTCCTCGCCGCCGTAGGTACCGGCCAGCATGGGGCCGCCGGAGCAGACCACCGCAGGCACATCCATGCGGACGGCTGCCATGACCATGCCGGGCACGATCTTATCACAGTTGGGCACCAGCACAAGGCCGTCCAGCTGGTGGGCCATGGTCATGGTCTCCACGCTGTCGCAGATGAGCTCGCGGGAAGCCAGCGAATATTTCATGCCCACATGGCCCATGGCGATGCCGTCGCACACGCCGATGGCCGGGATCAGGATGGGGGTGCCGCCTGCCATCTGGATGCCTGCCTTAACGGCGTCGGCCACCTTATCCAGGTTCATGTGGCCGGGCACGATCTCACTGTAGGCGCTCACCACGCCGATGAGGGGGCGCTCCAGCTCTTCCGGGGTGTAGCCCAGTGCATAGAACAGGCTGCGGTTGGGCGCGCGCTCCGCGCCCTTGGTCACGTTGTCGCTTCTCATGGTTTCCGATCCTCTCTTTTTTCTCCAAAAGACAAAGGAACGCCTGCCCGACGGCTGTGCCGACGAAGCCGACGCTCCTGATTGTATTTAGAAATCGCTTACTTCTTCAGCCAGCTCATCATGCTGCGGAGCTCTGCACCGACTTTCTCGATGGGATGCTCTGCCTGCATCCGGCGCTCCGCCAGGAAGTGGACCTTGCGGCCGCCGTTGGGGCTCATCTCGGTCAGGAACTCGGAAGCAAAGGTGCCATCCTGGATCTCGGTCAGCACTTTCTTCATCTCCTTGCGGGTCTCAGCGGTGATGAGGCGCTTGCCGGTGCGGTAATCGCCGTACTCCGCGGTGTTGGAGATGGAGTAGCGCATCTTGGAGAAGCCGCCCTCGTTGATCAGGTCAACGATCAGCTTCATCTCGTGGCAGGTCTCAAAGTATGCCATCTCGGGCTCGTAGCCAGCCTCCACCAGGGTATCAAAACCAGCGTGGATCAGCTCGCACACACCGCCGCAGAGCACTGCCTGCTCGCCGAACAGATCGGTCTCCGTCTCCTCCTTAAAGGTGGTCTGCAGGATGCCCGCACGGCCGGCACCAATGCCGGAAGCATAAGCCAGAGCGATGTCCTTGGCCTTGCCGGTGTAGTCCTGCTCCACGCAGATCAGAGAGGGGCAGCCCTCGCCCTCGGTGTACAGGCGGCGGACGATGTGGCCGGGGCCCTTGGGAGCGATCATGATGACGTCCACGTTCTTGGGAGCGGTGATGGTCTTGAAGTGGATGTTGAAGCCGTGTGCAAAGGCCAGAGCCTTGCCCTCGGTCATGTAAGGAGCCACCTGCTTGTTGTAGATATCAGCGCACAGCTCATCGGGCACCAGCATCATGACAACGTCGCCAGCCTTGGCAGCCTCTTCCACTTCCATGACCTTGAAGTTGGGGTGAGTCGCTGCGAACTCGGAAGCCTTTTCCCAGTGGGCAGAGCCCTTGCGCAGGCCGACCACGACATTGACGCCGCTCTCGGCCAGGTTCTCAGAGTGGGCATGGCCCTGGCTGCCGAAGCCGATGACGGCGACGGTCTTGCCGTCCAGCACGCCGAGGTTGCAGTCGGAATCGTAGTATTTCTTGATTGCCATAAGAATGTTCTCCTTTTTTCTTTTCGGATCGTTTTTCTATGATCGTTTTTTAACTAAAGGCTTATCGGGTGGGGCATTTTGTACCCGGCAGCGGGAACTGTGCTTCCCGCACTTCCTGCGAGGGCTTCTGCATGTGCTGGTGCATCCCGCCCCGCTCCAGCGCGGTCACGCCGGTGCGGCACAGCTCCAGAATTTTATAGTCCTCAAACATTTTGAGGAACGCATCGATCTTTTCCGGCTTGCCGATGAGCTCAAACACCATGCTGTCCGGGGAAAGATCAATGATCTTGGCTTTGTAGATGCTGCCGACCTCCCGCAGCTCCGCGCGGTTGTGGACGTCGGCCTCCACTTTCAGCAGCAACAGCTCCCGCTCCAGGGCTTTGTCGTGATCCAGCACAAAGACCTGCCGCGTGACTTCAAGGCGCTCGGTCTGCAGGATGAGCTGCTGGAGCTCTTTATCGGAGCCGGACACCGTGACGGTGATGCGGCTGACGGTCGGGTCGTTGGTGGCGGACACCGTCAGGCTGTCAATATTGAAGCCGCGGCGGCAGAACAGGCTGGACACCCGGGCCAGAACACCGCTCTGGTTGTCCACAAGCAGGCTGATGACCCTGCGCTTTCTGGTTTCCATTTCCGCACCCTCCTTATTTCATGATGATATCGTTGATATCGCCGCCGCCGGGGATCATGGGCAGGACTTTCTCGTCCTTGTCGATCATGCACTCGATCCAGGTGGGGCCTTTCTGCTTGAGGGCGTCGGCAAACGCGGCCTGGAACTCCGGGAGATTGGTGCAGCGGTAGCCTTTCAGGCCAAAGCCCTCGGCCAGCTTGACGAAATCCGTCTTGCGGTGGGGGTCGGTCTGGGAGAAGCGCTTTCCATAGAACGTGGTCTGCCACTGGCGGACCATGCCCAGCACCTGATTGTTGAAGATGACCGTGATGATGGGCAGCTCATAACTGACGGCCGTGCAGGCCTCGTTGAGGTTCATGTGGAACGAGCCATCGCCCGTGAACATGACTACCCGCTGGTCACGGCCCAGCGCCATCTGCGCGCCAATAGCCGCGCCGTAGCCAAAGCCCATGGTGCCCAGGCCGCCGCTGGTGATAAAGCCGCGGCTCTTGGCGTGGCGCAGGTACTGCGCCGCCCACATCTGATGCTGGCCCACGTCGGTGACATACACGGCCTCGGGGCCGCACTGGTTGCACACTTCGCCGATGACCTGATGGGGCATCAGGCGGGTGGGGTCGGACACCGGGTGGTAATCCTGTGCCTGCCACTCGCGGATCATGGCCATCCAGTCGGGGTGCTTCTTTTCCTCGATCTGGGGGAGCATGGCGTTGAGGACGTAGGCGGCATCGCCGGTGATGGAGAGATCCACATCCACGTTCTTGCCCAGCTCGCTGGGGTCAATGTCGATCTGAATGATCGTTGCGTTCTTTGCAAAGGTCTTGGGGTTCAGAGCCACACGGTCCGAGAAGCGAGTGCCCACCGCGATGAGGACATCACAGTCGGCCACGGCCCGGTTGGAGGTGTAGCAGCCGTGCATTCCCACCATACCGATGTTCATGGGGTCGCCATAGGGCACGACGCCTGCCGCCATCAGGGTGTAGGTAGCGGGGATCTCCGCCTTGTGGATGAGGTCGCGCAGGGGCTGGCAGGAGGCCGCCGAGCGGACACCGCCGCCAAAGTAGACCAGCGGCCGCTGTGCCGCGTTGATGAGGTCCGCCGCCCACTTGACCTGCTCTGCATTAAAAGTGGTCACCGTGCGGATGGGCTCCGGCTTTTTGGGGGTAAACTCGCAGACCGCCGCGGTCACGTCCTTGGGGATATCCACCAGCACAGGGCCCTTGCGGCCGCTCTGTGCAATGCGGAACGCAGCCCGCATGGTGTCGGCCAGGTCTTCCACCCGGCGCACCGTGAAATTGTGCTTGGTAATGGGCATCGTAATGCCCTCAATGTAAGCTTCCTGGAAGCCGTCCTTGCCCAGACCGCTGGTGACAACGTTGCCCGTAAAGGCCACCATGGGGACGGAATCCATGTAGGCCGTGGCAATGCCGGTGACCAGGTTGGTAGCACCCGGGCCGCTGGTGGCCAGCACCACACCGGTGCGGCCCGTTGCGCGGGCGTAGCCATCCGCTGCATGGGACGCGCCCTGCTCGTGGGCCGTCAGCACATGGGTGATGCGATCAGCGTTCTTATACAGCTCATCGTAAAGGTTGAGCACCGCGCCGCCGGGATAGCCAAAGATGGTATCCACGCCCTGCTCACAAAGGACCTCTACAAAAATCTGTGAACCATTCAACTGCATGGTGTGTTTCTCCTGTTTCCTGTTCCCTCATGACATACACTTCCAAAGAAAGTGCATTTACACGTCATTTTTTCGATCTCTCAGCTTTTTTGAACGTTGGGTCAATTATACTATAAATCGGGCCGTTGTCCAGCGACGATTTGTAACGTGAGTCACCACAAAGATGAAGATAATTGAACACCATCTTGCGCGGTGCCAAAAGTAGCGATATAATTTGAAAAAGAAAAGAGAGGGAACAACGATGACCTTACGTGAATGGAACGCCCGCCTGCACGGGCTTGTGGTATTTCGTGCCCTGCTGGAGGACCCGGTGGTGGCAAAACTCGTCGATTTAACGGACCGGATGAACGCCGGGGCCTCCGGCATGGGCCTGGTGTGCGACGCCGCGGCCGCCTTTGAGGCCGCCCTGTTTGAGCACACCCCCAACTGGAGCGATTATCTTTCCAACGCCGTTCTGGAATCGGAGACCATCTGCGTGCGGCAGGCGGCTGCCGGACAGCTCTCCCCCGTTTTGCAGAGTGCGCTGGACAGCGAGCTGGCCTTTCTGCAGGCGCTGTGCGGTCTGACACTGGACAAACTGTTCCAGACCGCTTATTCCGAGCAGAGCCAGCGGCCGGAGCTGGCTTTCCTGCCCCGTTGGGAAACGCGGGAGCTGGACCTTGCCGCCGCATATACCCAGCGGATGAGCGAGGTGGGCAAGAAGGGCTACGGCATGTTTGCCAAGCACCATGTTTTCACCGTGGAGAACGGTCAGCTGGTGCCGGTCAAGTATCCGGACCCCCAGAAGCTCTCCGAGCTGCCCGGCTACGAACAGGAGCGGGAAAAGGTGATTGCCAACACCCGGGCTCTGCTGACCGGGATGCCTGCCAACAACGTGCTGCTCTACGGCGACGCGGGCACCGGCAAATCCAGCACCGTCAAGGCCATCTGCAATGAGTTTGCCGCCGAGGGCCTGCGCCTGGTGGAAGTCAAGAAAAATCAGCTCTACCAGATCCCGGACCTGATGGACAAGCTGGCCGCCAATCCGCTCAAGTTCATCCTCTTCATTGATGACCTGAGTTTTACGGCCAACGACGATAATTTCGCCGCCCTGAAAGCCATTCTGGAGGGCAGCGTGGGCGGCCGGGCCCGGAACATCGCGGTCTATGCCACCTCCAACCGCCGCCACCTTATCAAGGAGACGCTGACTGACCGCACCGGCGACGATATCCACGAGGCCGACACCCGGCAGGAGCTCATGAGCCTGTCCGCCCGGTTCGGCCTCACGGTCACGTTCCAGCGGCCGGAGAAAGCACGCTTTGAGGCCATCCTCACCGAGCTGGCCAAGCAGCACCACATTGAGATGCCCCACGACCAGCTCCTGGTCAAGGCCGAGGCTTTCGCCATCCGGGCCGGCGGCCGCAGCCCCCGCGTGGCCAAGCAGTTCATCGAACAGTGCGAGTCCGGTGTCCAGAAATAATTTGATCTGATATCAGAAAAGCGCCCGTGCAGTTTCCCTCTGCACGGGCGCTTTTGTATCTGCTTCAGCTCAGCCGGTTCAGCCGGACTGCCACATAGGGGTCCGGGAGTTTGAGCTCATCGGCCAGGTCTTCCTCACTGGCGTATTTTTCTGCCGCGATGCCCACCAGCACGCTGCAGGTATCGAACCGCCCCTCCGGGGAGAGGGCCGTGATCTTTGCCTCACCGTCCGCGACCGCGGTCACCACGCCGTTGGGGTCCACGGTGGCCACACCGGGGTTCGAGCTCACCCAGGTGATGGGGACGCTCCCGCCGCTTTCCAACGCCACAGAGGCCGTCAGAGTCTCTTTGCTGCCTACCGTTTTAAAGAGCAGGTCGTTCTTGTTCAGCGTCACACGGCCAATGTCCGAAGTGACGGTCACGGTACACCGCACGGCCTGCCCGTTGGAAGCCAGCGCCGTGATGGTGGCACCGCCGGTTCCCTGTGCCGTCACCAGACCGTTTTCATCTACCGTAGCCACCTCCGGGTTGGAGCTCAGCCACTGGTAAACATAAATAAAGGAGTGGTCATTGTTGATGAGCTTCAGCTGTTTTGTGGGGTGGAGATCGTCGTATTTCAGGGCAAAGCTCAGGCTGCTCTGATCCAGAGCCGGCTTTTTGGCCTCGCCCCCCGCGCTCTCCTTGGTCACCGTCACCTTGCAGGCTGCCCGGTCCCCCCGGTCTGAGATGGCCGTAATGGTCGCGGTGCCCGCGCTCCGTCCGGTCACCTTGCCGTCGCCATCCACCGTGGCTACGGTGGGGTTGGAGCTCATCCAGACAATGAAATAATAATCGCTGCTGCTGCCGGTGTAGAGGTAGGCTCTGGGGCGAGGGTCTTCCTCCGTGATCTCCAGGTCCATTTCCGTCACTTCCAGCTCCAGCCCTTTGCTGCCCGGCTGGGGTGCGGGAGCCGCCTGGGCCATCAGCCCGGAAGCCAGCAGCACCCCGCTGAGGGCAAGCGCCGCCAGAAGCCGCCCAGTTTTCTGCATCGTATGTCTCATCGGGTCGTCTTCCCTCCTGTCATCCGTTTTGCTGTTTGGATAAGATGCCGCACGCATGTCATTTTTCAGTACAAATTCTCCCACTTACAGCTTATTTTACACGCGGGGGAAGCAAGGGTCAAGTTTTTCGGCGCAAATGTCACAAACTCGACGTGGCTTTTGGTGAGCTCACCAAAAGTTATTCTCCTTTTTTGTGCAAAAAGAGACCGCCGCACCTTTCCGGATGCGGCGGCCGTTGCGGGAACTTGCAGGAATGAGAAAATCGCTTAATAGTTGTGCTTTTTCAGCTCAAAGAAGCTCTGCGGGTGTGCGCAGACCGGGCACTTCATCGGAGCAGACTTGCCGATATAGGTGTAACCGCAGTTGCGGCAGATCCACACCTGCTGCTCCTCCCGGGCAAAGACTTTGCCATCCTTGAGGTTGGCGGCCAGCTCACGGTAGCGCTCTTCGTGCTCTTTCTCGATCTGGCCCACCATGGTGAACAGGGCAGCCAGCTGGTTGAAACCCTCTTCCTTGGCCTCTTTGGCCATGCGGGGGTACATTTCGGTCCATTCGTCATGCTCGCCGCCCGCGGCCAGCTCCAGGCAGGTCATCACATCCGGCATCTCGCCGCCGTTCAGGGCCTTGAACCAGAGCTTTGCGTGCTCTTTCTCGTTGCCGGCGGTCTCCTCAAAGATGGCGGCCAGCTGCTCATAGCCTGCCTTTTTGGCCACCGAGGCAAAGAACGTGTACTTGTTGCGGGCCATGCTCTCGCCTGCAAATGCTTCCATCAGGTTTTTCTCGGTCTTGCTGCCTTTCAGTTCCATGGTACTCTCCTTTATTCCGGTATCTCTATTCCGGTATATCGCGTGTGCGGAGAAGTGATCCCCTCTCCGGCTCATTCTATGTTTCTCTGGGAGTATTGTACCACAAGATCACGCAATAATCAAGAATCATTCCTATTTATGGCCTGCCAAGAATTTTCTTTTGTTTTTAGCCATTATGCTGTTTGAGGGCACAGACAGCCAGGCTCAGGGCACTCCAGGCGGCCTGATACATCAGCACCATGACTACCGACAGCATCCCGACGCTGCCCGCGTAGGTCAGCAGCACCCCGATGACCACCGAGAACCACACCGACACCAGCTGTACCGTTGTGGCGCTGTTCTCGGCGTTCTGGGCCTGCTCCGCGGCACGCAAGCCGCCTGTCAGGCTGGCAAAGCCTTGGGTGTGGATCATACAGCAGGTCTCCGCGTTTTCCGCCGCCGGGGCTGCCTGTTCGGCTGCCGCAAGGGAGGTGCACTGCTCCTGATCCAGCAGCGTCACCATGCCCTCGGGCAGGTGATACACCTCGGCGATCTGCCGGGCCGTCAGGCTGGGGTCCTCGCAGGAGACCAGCAGGCGGATGTTCTCTTTCTGGAGCATCTCCAGCCCGCGGGCCGCATTCCGCCCACCCACATAGTGGAGGACGAACATGGCGTGCAGATTGCCGGACACGGCCAGATACAAGATCTGCAGCGTGCCGTTCTGGGAGTGCTTCTGCTCGTATTCCAGTTCAGGCAGGGGCACGCCCTCCCGCTCCATGTACGCCCGGTTGCCAATGAGGACGCGGTTGTTATCGCACCAGGCCGCAAAGCCCAGGCCCTGGTGCACTTCCAGGTCCTTGATCGGGTAGAGGATATCGGTGCGGTCCTCAATGATCTGCCGGAACAATCCCCGCAGCGCGGCGCAGCTCTGGTTGAGCACGCTGGCCGAGTAGAGAATGGCCCGGTCGATGCGGCCGCCCTTGAAGATGCGGATGTCTTCCAGCATGGCGCTGTCCGCCGTAAAGAGTTCGTCCGCGTCCACCTGCACGGTGTCCACGCCGCCCAGCTCTTCTACCGCTGCCCAGCCCGGGATGACAGCACCTGCCGCCGCAGCGGTCCGCTGCAGCCGCAGGGAGGCCACACCTGCCACCAATGTGGAGGAGAGGGGCGCGCCCATGCAGAGTATGGCGGTCAGGGCCGCCGCGCCGCCGCTGATGCCGCCGCCAAACAGCAGGAACACCAACCCGGCCAGCACACCGGCAGCCAGCAGGATGTACGCGGTCTTCCGGGCACGGCGCTCACTGGCCCGCTCCCCAAAGCTCTGCTCCACCAGCTTTTCGTCCCAATCGGTGGGGCGGCTGAGGAGGATCCAGGGGTCTTTCTGGTCCAGACTCCGGGAGAGCATCCGGATCAGGTCTTTGTCTTTCACCCGGTAAGCGCCCCGGTGCTCCGGCTCGCTCATGGCCAGATCGTAGCCGCCTTTCACGGCAGCCAGCTGCACCCGGCTGCCCAGCAGGGCCATAAACAGGCCCAGTGCCGCGATGCCGGAGAGGATCGTAAAGCTGGAAGTCTGGTAGCTCTGGGCGTTCAGCAGGGCGACGACCGCCTCCAGCAGGGCCGCACAGGCGGCCAGCGCGGGCATGGTGTCGCTGCTGGGGCGTCCATCCTTTTTCAGGCCCAGCAGACCGTCCCGCAGCACGGGAGCCGCCACGGCCATGGCCGCCGCCAGGAACAGCAGGTTGGCGGCATAGAACGCCGCCGGGGCCACTACAGGGTCCAGCGCTGCCAGCGGAGCCAGAAGCCCTTCTGCCACCAGTCCAAAGTGGAGCAGCACCGCGGCCAGGATACCGCCCAGCACACAGCGCAATGTAAGGGCTGCGCCCATCTTGCGCAGCTTTTCGCCGACTTCTTCCGGGGTGGCGGGAGCCTCCTCGCTTGCCGGCTCTGCCTCGGCTGCCGGGGTCCCGTCCACAGGCACTTCTGCCGTGGATGCTTCCGCAGCCGGAGCGGCCTTGAGGGCCTCCACCGGCGGCTCTTCCGAAAGATTGCCCTCGTTGTCCAGCCCGATGAGCGGCAGGCTCATGCTGTCGTCCGGGCCGGGAGCCGTTTCCCGGGTGGGTGCTTTCACTTCATCATCGGCTTTCCCAAAGAAGCGGAACGCCGGGATCTCCGTCGTCTTCTCCTTGCCGCTCTCCGGCTCTGCCGCAGTTTCCATGCGGGGTGTCGGCTGGGGTGTCACCGGCGGCTTTTCCGGAGTTTTCTCCGGCTCTGCAGGAGTCTTGGGCGGCTCCGGAGCTGCCTTGTCCTCTGCAAACACCAAACCGGTCAGGGGGCTGGCAGGCAATGTCTCCGTCTGCTTGGGTGCAGACTTTGCAGGCGCTTTCGGCTTGCCAAAGAGCATGGCTTTCAGCTCTTTCATCTCCTCGTCCTCCCGCTGCTCCATGGCACTGCGGGACGCAGCCGGCTGATCGAGTTTCTGCTTTTTCGTTTCATTACTGGGTGCCGGAGCGGCTGCCTTGTTCTCCGGTTTTTCTTTCTTCACCGGCTCCGCGGGCTTTGCCGGAGCCGCAGGCTTTGCCGGTTCTGCCGGTTTCACGGGCTCCTGCGGTGCCTTTTCCTGCGTGGCAGGTACCGTCTGCTTTTTTGGCTCCGGCATGACCGGCTGTTCCGCAGCAGCCTCTTCCGGTTCCAGCACCAGTTCCAGATCGGCCTGAGGCTCCTCGGCGTCATCGCCCAGAACAATTTCTCCCGTGGGCGGCAGCTCCAGCCCGCGCTCCGCCGGTTTCTTTGTTTCCGGTTCCGGCTTTTCGCGGCAGAACAGCCCCCCGAACAGCCCGCGTTTGGGCGGCGTTTCCTCTTCTTCACGGCGGCTCATGGCCTCCGGTACCTGCGCCACGCTGGTGCTGAAGAACGTGCGGAATTTCTCTGCCTCGATTTCTTTCTGCGTCAGCTCTTTGCGGCGCTCATCCTCTTTTGGCATCCTTGTCCCTCCCTGTTTTTTTGGAGTCCACCTGCTCAGGCGTTTTGGGCGGCACGCTGCGACTGGATCTCATACAGGATGATGCCCGCCGCCACCGAGACATTGAAGCTGTCCACACCGGTGCCCTCGGCAGCCATATCCAGCCGCACCACACCGTCGCAGAGCTTCTTTACCAGCTGGGATACCCCGCTGCCCTCGCTGCCCATTACCAGTGCAATGGGACCGGTGAGGTTGTTCTTGCGCAGCGGCACACCGTCCATATCGGCGCAGTAGACGAACACGCCCTGCTCTTTCAGGCGGCGGATGGTTTCACCGATGTTCGCTACCCGGGCCACGGGCAGGCGCTCGGCCGCGCCCGCGCTGGACTTGATGACGGTAGGCGTCACGGACGCGCCGCCCCGCTTTGGGATGACGATGCCGTGGGCACCGCAGAGCAGTGCGCTCCGCATCACCGCGCCCAGATTATGGGGGTCCTCAATGCCGTCGCTCAGCACCAGGAACGGGGGCTCGCCCTTGGCTTTTGCAGCCTCCAGCAGGTCTTCCACCGTCACATACTCGATCTCACTGGCAAACGCCGCCACGCCCTGGTGGCTGTCCGTACCGGTCATCAGCCGGAGCTTGTTGGGGTTCACCCGCTTGACGGCAGCGCCCACTTCCTTGGCCATAGCGGTATAGTAGGCCGCCACAGCCGGGGCCATGCCCTCGGCCAGCAGCACGGTATCCACGCCAGAACCGCTCTTGAGCAGTTCGGTCACGGGGTTTTTGCCGTAGACCAGGCTCTCGTTCTTGGCTGCTTTGGGCTGCTCGTCCGTATTACGGCGGGGACGGCGCGGGGTATTTTTTTCTTCCATGGGTCGTTCTCCTCTCAATTTCTATGGAAAGACGCTTCCTGCATCTGAAAGTTTCCTGTTTTTGTGACAGAATCCGATATTGATTCATCTTGAAGTATAACATAAGCGGACTTTCTTTGCCATAGAATTGCGGTTTTTTCTTCCAGAGAATTTCCCGCTTCCACCCCAGACGCCCCGCCCGGGTATAAAGAAGTGTTGCCAGCTCCCGGGCAAAATATCCGTCCCATTTCCGGGCGGTGATGTTTTCCACAAAAAGTCCTGTATACAGGTTGTAAAAGGGTCCTGTTTTTTCCACAAGTTGAAAACTCTGTGGAGAACGTGCAAAAGTCCAGCGCTGACGCCTCTTTTTAGGGTGGATTTCCACACTTTCCACAGAGTTTTCCACAAACCGTTCTCGACAAGAGGAAAACCACTCGTACATTTTGTAATTTTCAAGTCGGAATTGTGACAAATTTTTAACTCAGTAGTTGTCTGCTTTTGCTTTTTTCTCCAATATCAAAATGACGAATGTGGATTTGTGTTGAAAATCCACCCCGTTCCAAATGCCGAATTTCCCTCACTGAATGTTGTCAAAACCAGTCGTGAATGTTGCATCATCGCTGCATTCAGCTCCTGCAGTGATTTTTCCGGTGTCCCTTTTCTGCACAAGAAAAAGTGCCGCTGCCAATGCGTCCCGTGTTTGTGGAGAAAAACCTCCGCTTTGGATTGATTTTATCAGATGTTTGGGGTATACTTAACTCACGAGTTCGTTAAACCATGTGCAAAAGTGCGTGTGGGTACGACACGACCCCAATAAATTGTGGAGGTAATGATAATGTTGGTAAATGCAACCGAAATGCTGATTAAGGCTCGTGATGGCCACTACGGTGTGCCTCAGTTCAACATCAATAACCTGGAGTGGACCAAGGCTGTTCTGACCGCCTGTGAGGAAATGAAGAGCCCTGTCATCCTGGGCGTCTCCGAGGGTGCCGGCAAGTACATGACCGGCTTCAAGACCGTCGCCGCCATGGTGGACGCTATGGTCGATTCCATGGGCATCACCGTCCCCGTTGCTCTGCACCTGGACCACGGCACCTACGAGGGCTGCAAGGCCTGCGTGGAGGCTGGCTTCTCCTCCATCATGTTCGACGGCAGCCACTACTCCATTGAGGAGAATGTTGCCAAGACCAAAGAGCTGGTTGCTCTGGCACACTCTAAGGGCCTGAGCATCGAGGCTGAGGTCGGTTCCATCGGCGGCGTCGAGGACGGCGTCGTGGGCGCTGGCGAGATCGCAGACCCCGAGGAGTGCGCAAAGATCACCGCTCTGGGCATCGACTTCCTGGCCGCCGGCATTGGCAACATCCATGGCGTCTATCCGGCAAACTGGAAAGGCCTGGACTTTGAGGCTCTGGACCGCATCCACAAGGCCACCAACAACATTCCTCTGGTCCTGCACGGCGGCACCGGCATCCCCGATGACATGATCGCAAAGGCCATCAGCCTGGGCGTTTCCAAGATCAACATCAACACTGAGTGCCAGCTGGTCTTCGCAGAGGCCACCCGTAAGTACATCGAGGCCGGCAAGGATCAGCAGGGCAAGGGCTTCGACCCCCGCAAGCTGCTGGCTCCCGGCGCTGCTGCCATCGTGGATAAGTGCAAAGAGAAGATCGAGCTCTTTGGCTGCGCAGGCAAGGGCTAAGCCAAAGCTTGTATCGTAACCGGTACACCACCCAATAAAGTATGCGGCCCCGCCGCACTGTTATGCACAGTGCAGCGGGGCCGCTTTTTGCTTTTTGCTTATTTTATTTCCAGAGCTTAACGTCCCACAAAATCATTTCGCCGCCACCCTTATTCAGACCGTAGTGCCAGTACGAAATAGTCGGTTCAATTATAATATAGTCCGCCCCTGTAATGTCCACTTCAAACTTAATCGTATCTTTTGTTTTGCGCTGAACCATGTCTGAAGTCGCAACCAGTTTATCATCTGCGTAAACTTTAACCAATCCCCACTCACTTTCAGTACTCGTATACGGGTTTCCGCCTATATCTTTGTACGGATTCAAATTCATGGTCAACTTCTTATATTTTTGGTCAGTTAAATATTCTACTTTTGCGCTCAGCACCGTTGCAGAATTTGTTTCCCTCGACCAACTGCCCGCTCGAAATACAGAATAATTCACGCCCCGTACGTAAACATTTCCAAACGGATCCTCTGGTGCAACGTTATTCCATGCAATTTTCCCGTTCAGCGGATTCAAATCAGACAACGGAACAGAACCATCACGGTTCGGTGTCCCACCACCAGACACTCCATCACAACCGGTCAATGCTGTCATAGTGCAAGCCGCACCTGCAATACCTAGCACTTTCAAAAAACTGCGGCGATTGATTTTCTTCATCATGATTCACCTCATCTGATATACTGTTTTTCTCTGGGCATCCAGTAGGATGCCCTCTTGTTATTTTTTAGTATAGATAATATTTATCTAAAAGTCAATAGACGGATTCCATCTAACCTATCCTATTATGCAGGGAGGTTAGGTACTATGAAGAATCGACTGAAAGACCTGCGCGAAGATCATGATTTTACCCAGCAGATGGTTGCCGAAAAAATCGGCATTACCCAGCGTAAATACAGCTATGTAGAAACTGGAACGCAGCAACTGACCGCGGAACTTCTGGTGCCGCTTGCACAGCTATATCATGTAAGTATTGATTATCTTCTCTACCAGACAGACATTCCTAACCGATATCCGCTCTGCTGAATACCTCACCATTATCATGTTCTCAATGTAGCCCCGATGGGGCGTCCACTACAACAAAAAAGCTCTGAGACTTTCATCTCAGAGCTCTTTGTTAAGTCGGCGACTACCTATTTTCACGCGCCGTTTCCAGCGAACTATCTTGGGCAC
>OIUO01000040.1_pt1 | contig 42201 bp, 33 predicted proteins | sample 1586981 | NCBI WGS metagenome assembly OIUO01 (sample SAMN02674970, study PRJEB24791) | human gut metagenome, SKBSTL043 | isolation source: stool | host: Homo sapiens | place: USA
GCATCATGGTGGCCTACGATTTGGAGAAAGGCGTATCTACGGAGGTATGGCCGGAGTGGATTGAAGCACTCAACCGCTATGAGGGACGCGAGTTGAGATCAGAGGAGGAGAAATCATGAAACGGATGATGATGACTGCCCTTGCTTGGGCAACGGTTTCCTTGGCGGCTTTGGCACAGACCACGGTCTTCGGTGGCAACTACCGCATTCCCTCTATCCTGCGATTGGCCGATGGCAAAGTGGTGGCCTTTAGTGACTATCGCCCAGAAGGAGGCGATGTGGGCCAGCGTGCCACCTTGCAAAACGATATTGTAGCCAAAGTCTTTGACAAACGATGGGGAGAGGAGATGACCTTGCTGAAGGCTGGTAAGCACGACAACGGACGCTTGTTCAGTTTCGGCGATGCAGCGACGGCCTATGATGCACAGACGGGGCGGATTCTCCTGATGTGTGCCTATGGGGATGTGTGTTATTGGAATTCCACGCTCCGCGACCCCATTGGAGTTTATCGTGCCTATTTCCATTTGGATGGCAACACGATCGTCAAGGATAGTGCGCAGGAGGTGACGCGTGAGATCTATCCCCTGTTTCATGGCGCTGTGATGAAAACTTTCTTCACGAGTGGACGCATCTGTCAGAGCAGCCGCCCGCTGAGGCCGATGTGTCCTCAAAGGCTCTATGCTTCCTTGGCCAGCAATCTGGGAGCGATGGTGGTCTTCTCCGACGACTTCGGTCAGACCTGGGATATTCTTGGTGGCATGCAGGTGCAACCCGCACCCCAGGGTGACGAGGCGAAATTGGTGGAGTTGCCCAATGGCGATGTGTTGCTCAACTGTAGGGCGCGCGACGCAGACGGGCGCTACCTCAACATCTTCCACTACACCAATCCGTCAAGGGCTGAAGGAGCATGGGAGCAGCCCGTCTTGTCAGCCGATACGACCACGCTGGGTCTCTACGGAGCACGCTGCAATGGCGAGACGTTAGTTCTCCCAGTGCGTAGTGTGAGAACCGGAAAGCGCACCCACCTCATCCTGCAGTCGCTTCCGTTTGGTACGGATCGTAGCAGGGTTGGCATCTATTACAAAGCGTGTGGCGAAGGCGTGCAGCAGGTCAGCGAACTGGCTACGGGATGGAGGCGCTTTGATGTGAGCAAGACTCATTCGGCCTATTCCACAATGGCTTTCAACGGACGCGACGGTATAGCGTTGCTCTACGAGGAAGACCTGACAGGCCCCAATCCCGACAATTACAACTACAATATCAAGTATGTTGACCTCCCGATAGCACAAATCACCTACGGCGAGTATCTCTACGACAACACACGAAAATAAACAATAAAAAAGCGACCGAAGACTCTTTCTCTTCGGTTGCTTTTTATAAAAAAATATCATTTTATTCCCAGTCTTTCGACCTTTGGAACGGAATGATACTCATCTCAAATGATGCGAAAGTCAGCTTCCGTGCGCTTTCGCGAAATGGAAAGCGCGCGGAATGCACTTTGATTACTTACGCAAGCCAAGAGCCTTGATGATAGCGCGGTAACGCTCGATGTCGCGCTCGTAGAGATAGTCGAGCAAAGCGCGACGCTTACCGACCAGCTGGGTCAGAGAGCGCGTGGTGACGAAGTCCTTGTGGTGCTTCTTCACATGCTCCGTGAGGTGCTTGATGCGGTAGGTGAAGAGGGCAATCTGGCTCTCAGCGGAACCCGTGTCCTCTGCTTTCTGGTCGTGACCGAACTGGGTAAAGATCTCTTGCTTCTTAGTTTTGTCTAAGTACATTTTGTTTTGATGATTAAATGAATGCACCATTACATCCTTCCCCCGCCTCGTAAGTCATCAATCTGTACGCAGCGGTGTCGAATGCATCGGACTTTCCGAAAGTGCGGGTGCAAAGTTACTGCTTTTTTTCCATACAAGCACCTTTCTGGACGGAAAAATGCTCTAAGTCAGTTATATTTCGGATAATCTTCGTACCTTTGCACAGGATTTTCCATAACGACGATAGTTTTAAGGTAAAATGCAAGATATTCGTAACATTGCAGTCATTGCACATGTCGATCACGGCAAGACAACGCTGGTCGATAAGATGATGCTCGCGGGCAAACTCTTCCGCGATGGACAGGATAACAGCGGTGAAGTGCTCGACGCCAACGATTTGGAGCGAGAGCGCGGTATAACCATTCTGAGTAAGAACGTCAGTATCAACTGGAAAGGTGTGAAAATCAATATCCTCGACACGCCGGGTCACTCTGATTTCGGTGGAGAGGTGGAGCGCGTGCTCAATATGGCCGATGGTTGTTTGCTCCTCGTCGATGCCTTTGAGGGCCCGATGCCGCAGACCCGTTTCGTGCTTCAAAAGGCCCTACAGATAGGTCTGAAGCCCATCGTGGTGGTCAACAAGGTGGACAAGCCCAACTGCCGCCCGGAGGAAGTCTATGAGATGGTCTTCGACCTGATGTGTGACCTCAATGCGACAGAGGACCAGTTGGACTTCCCCGTCGTCTATGGTTCGGCCAAGAATGGCTGGATGGGTCCAGATTTCAAAACTCCGACGGACAATATCGACTATTTGCTCGACAAGATTTTGGAAGTTATTCCGGCTCCGCGCGTCCTTGAGGGTACGCCGCAGATGCTCATCACGTCGCTGGATTACTCCAGCTACACAGGACGTATTGCTGTGGGACGTGTCCACAGAGGTACGATTCGCAATGGCACGAACATCACCATCTGCCACCGCGATGGCACGCAGGAGAAAACAAAAATCAAGGAGTTGCACACCTTCGAGGGTATGGGTCACAAGAAGACCGATGCCGTCAGCTCGGGTGATATCTGTGCCGTCATTGGCTTGGAGCGTTTCGAGATTGGCGATACGATTTCTGATTTCGAACACCCTGAGCCGCTTCCTCCTATTGCCGTCGATGAGCCGACCATGTCGATGCTCTTCACCATCAACGACTCTCCCTTCTTCGGTCGCGAGGGCAAGTTCTGCACTTCCCGCCATATCAACGATCGCTTGCAAAAGGAGCTTGAGAAGAATCTTGCCCTGCGTGTCAAGCCTCTTGAGGGTTCTACCGACAAGTGGATTGTCAGTGGTCGTGGTGTTCTCCATCTCAGCGTGCTTGTTGAGACCATGCGTCGTGAGGGCTACGAGTTGCAGGTAGGCCAGCCGCAAGTGATTTATAAGGAGATCGATGGCCAGAAGTGCGAGCCTATTGAGGAATTGACCATCAATGTGCCCAACGACTTCTCGTCAAAGATGATTGATATGGTGACGCGCAGAAAGGGCGACCTCTTGGGAATGGATACTGAGGGCGACCGTGTCAATATCACCTTCGAAATACCATCGCGTGGCATTATTGGCCTGCGTACCAACGTGCTCACGGCCAGCCAGGGAGAGGCCATCATGGCCCATCGCTTCAAGGATTACCAGCCGTACAAGGGAGAGATAGTCAGAAGAACCAACGGCTCGATGCTTGCCTTGGAGACTGGAACAGCCTACGCCTATGCTATCGACAAACTGCAAGATCGTGGTAGTTTCTTCATTGATCCGGGTGATGAAGTCTATGGCGGCGAGGTGGTTGGCGAGCATATCCACGAGAACGACCTTGTCATCAATGTGACAAAGGCCAAGCAGCTTACCAATGTGCGTGCAAGCGGTAGCGACGACAAGGCCCGCGTCATTCCGAAGGTGGAGATGAGCCTCGAGGAGTGTCTTGAGTATATCAAGGCGGATGAGTATGTCGAAGTGACTCCGAAGAGCATCCGTATGCGCAAGATTATCCTTGACCACTTGGAGCGCAAGCGCGCTAACAAGGAATAAGCAGAGCCGTAGAAAACTGCGAAACGATGATGGGGAAACGGTGCTACAAGTGCGGTTTCCCCATTGTCATTTCTGTTCTTCTCCTTACAAAGCCATTCTGCTTTTTCTATCTTAGTATGATGGTTGCCAATGGACTTTCATGTCTGCTGCACTCCATTCCATACAGTGCTTACGATTCAAACAATACCTGATTCGTTTTGTGTTCGAAACCGCCATTTCGGAAATGTGTCTAATGAATGAATAAATAAAAAAGCTTAAAACAGTCAATGAAAGTGTTGGTAGTCAGCACTTTTTTGTTATCTTTGCATTCGTAACCACGGTTTCAGAAATACTGGTTACGAAAATAGGGATAAAAAAGAAACTCTAAAGTAGCAGGAATATGAAGTTTTTTGGAAGGCATAACGAAATAAAAGAATTGCAAGAGACAAGAAGACTATCTTTGCAAACGGCTCGTTTCACTATCGTGAATGGACGCCGACGCAGTGGAAAGACATCCTTGTTGATAAAGGCATACGAGGATGTTCAGGATATGCTGTATTTTTTTGTTGCAAGAAAAACAGAGGCAGAACTCTGCAAAGATTTTGTCGAAGAGATAACAAGTAAACTCCAGCTTCCTATTCTCGGTGAAGTAGTACGCTTTGCCGACATCTTTAAATATTTGCTCCAACTATCCAAAAATCGCCCTCTCACCCTCATTATAGATGAGTTTCAAGATTTCAAGAGAGTTAATCCGTCTGTCTTCTCTGACATGCAAAAAATCTGGGATCTTAACAAACAAGAGGCTCATATCAACCTCGTAGTTTGTGGTTCTGTCTATTCACTAATGAATGTCATTTTTAAAAACAACAAGCAGCCACTCTATGGTAGGCAGACTGGAGAAATCAAAGTCACTCCATTTCCTCCTTCTGTTGTCAAGGAGATACTCTCTTCATATAATTCTGCTTATACCAACGAAGATTTGCTGGCACTCTACAGTTATACTGGCGGAGTTGCGGAATATGTTGAAATGATGATGGATGCAGGAGCGATGACCAAAGAACAGATGACAGAGAAGTTTGTTGCAAAAAATTCTTATTTCATATACGAAGGAAAAAATATGCTGATAGAAGAATTTGGCAAAGACTATGCCCGCTATTTCGAGATATTACAACTTATCGCTTCTGGTTACACGACTCGAGGTGAAATTGAAAGCATCATGAAAATAGAAATTGCGGGCTATCTCGCCAAACTGGAGAATGACTATTGTTTGATTTCTCGTTATACCCCGATGTTTCAAAAGGCTAATCGCAACATTCACTATCAGATAGAAGATAACTTCCTTCGCGTTTGGTTTCGCTACATCTATAAATATGGATACATGATTGAGGTTGGTGCCAATAAAAAACTAAAGATGCTCATGGATAAGGACTACACCACATACACTGGAAAAGTGCTGGAAAGATACTTTTTGGCGAAGATGATAGAAAGTGAAGAATATACGCAGATAGCTTCCTGGTGGGACAGAAAAGGAGAGAACGAAATCGATCTGATCGCAGCCGACGAACTGGAACAAAAAGTCACCTTTTATGAGGTTAAACGCCAAGCCAAAGATATAAATCTCGGTATTTTGAAAGATAAAGCCGAACATTTCTTTCAGGCAACAGGAAAATTCAAAAAATACGATATCGGATATCAAGGCCTGTCGATGGAGGATATGTAAACCCCGATGTCTCATTTTGGTGGACTTGTTGTCTTTGGACGACAAATGGCTGTTAAAACGGTTTTTGCAAGAATAGTGCAAGGTATCTCAGAATTTTACTCATTAAATAAATAGTATAAATGCTTGAGTAATTCATTTTTTTCTTCGTAACTTAGTAGCGCAATATGCAAAGCGAGTAGAACATGGCAATAATAGTCAACAAATATCCCGTAGGAATACAGACTGTATTACCTCAAGTCGCTTTGTGGGGTAGGGGTTTTTGTGCCCGAGACGTTTCTGCTGCACAAGAACATGTGCCACAAAATGATCATTTCTCGCTTTGCAAGCAAAAAAAAACCTTAGTCCTATTAGTTGCGGATTTGAGGGTTATAGTCTTTGTTTTCCCCGATAGCCAGAAGGATGATGATCATCAATAAAGGCGTCGCGATGAGACTCAATAAAATCCAGATCACTACGTTTCGGTTCCGTTTCTGTGCCATCACGGCAACCATGACATACAAACCAATTGATATGCCTATGAGGAATAGTAGAATGCTGATAGCAATAATTAGGTAAAAACCATCTTTAGTGTTCCTTTCTCTAATTAGACTACTACTATTAAGTTCTTCGGCCTCTCCTTCTACATTATAATCCTTTAGCTGAAACTTGATTTTGAAGGCAGTTTTCGGTTCCATTTCATTACCTGGTGACTTGTAATAGTGATAAAATCGTTCCTGTTCGTAGGCCGGAATGTCGATCTTTTTTGTCTTTCCAGGTGCTATGCTTACTGATTTGTTAAACTCCTCATAATCAAGTTCGTTGCCTGACATATCAAGGTAGGTGATCAAGAATACGACATTCTTGACCTCCACACCCGTATTATTCTTCAAGGACAATGCCCCATTTGTGTCCATCCATCCTTGTTCATAAGTCACCATAGTAATGTCCTTGTCCAGATTCTTTTGGGCTGCAAACGCCACTATCGAAAGGAGTAAGCTCAAAAGAGCAGTTGTTAGTCTTCTTCTTATCATGTCTTCAGTTTTTAATTGCAAGAAAAATATCTGTATAAATCTAAAAGCTCGCTTTGCTATTTTTCAGTGAAATAGGTTAAGCATCAGGCGTTTGCAGCCAATGTGCGTTTCAATGCTTCGTCAAGGGCCGCGATGTCGGCCTCTGTTGTGGCCCAGCAGGTCACGAAGCGGCATAGCAGGTGATCATTGGGGAGCGGTTCCCATATCTCGAAGGCTATCTCTTCCGCCAACCGTTGTTTCTGTTCTTTGGAGAGGATGACAAACTGCTGGTTGGTTGGCGAGTCAATGCCGAGGGACAAGCCATGCTTGGCGAAGACCTTTCGCAATGCTTGGGCCATGTCGATCGCATGTCGAGAGACGCGAAAGTAGAGGTCGTCCGTGAAGAGCGTGTCAAACTGCAAGCCCAAGACACGACCCTTGGCGAGCAATGCACCGTGTCGCTTGATGATGGTGAAGATGTATTTGGGTGCGCGCGTGTTGGTATAGACCAAGGCTTCGCCCAGCAACGCTCCCACCTTCGTGCCTCCTATGTAGAAGACGTCGCAATGATGTGCAAGAAACGGCAGGTCGATGTCGTTGCCTTCCGCCATCAGCCCGTAACCGAGCCGTGCCCCATCGACATAGAGTCGCAGTCCGTACTGTTGGCATACAGTATAGATGTCGGCCAATTCCTTGCGCGAATAGAGTGCGCCAAGTTCCGTTGGAAGTGTGATATAGACCATGCCAGGCTGTACCATGTGTGGGTAGGTCTCGTCGGCGAGAAACTTGCGCATGTAGTCGTTGATCTGCGAGGCAGCCATCTTGCCTCCAGCTATACCAGGAAGTACCAATACCTTGTGTCCGAAAGCCTCTACGGCCCCTGATTCATGGACGTTGATGTGCCCCGTATCGACCGAAAGCACACCCTCGCAGCCCTGCAGCAGCGAGTCGATGGCTGTAGCATTGGTCTGTGTGCCGCCCACAAGGAAATGGACTTCTGCCTCCGTCATGTCGCACGCCTTGCGGATCCGGTCCTTTGCCCTTTCGGTATAAGGATCGAAACCATAGCCGCTCGACTTCTCATCGTTGGTCTCCGACAGGCGGTGGAGAATCTCTGGCAAGCAGCCGTTATTGTAGTCACTCTCAAAAGAAGCTCTTATCATCCGTTTTCTCCTTATATATATTAATGAAGATCCTTTTTTATGTGCCCCTATTCTTAAGCCTGCGTGTCATCCCCTGAGCTGGTCAACGCATGGTCGTCGAGGTCTTTGATATTCTTTTTGGGTGTTACGCCGAGCGACTTGAGTCCTTCGATGCGGCGCATTACGTTGCCCTTGCCATCATAGAGTTGCAGTCTTGCTTTCTCGAACGCCCCCGACAGGCGCGCTATCAGGTCGCCGAGGGAGGAGAAGGTGTCTCCAAATCCCGCCACCTTGTCGTACAGGTCGGCTGCAGCCTTGACGATCTTCTCCACATTCTTGTTTTGTCGGTCGTACTGCCAGAGGTTGTACGCCAGTTGCAAGGCCATCAGAAGATTGCTGGGAGAGATGATGATGATGTGTTTTTGATAGGCGTATCGACCCAGGTCCGGCTGCTGTCGCATGGCGGCGATATAGCCCGACTCGTTGGGAATGAACATCAGGACAAAACCGATAGCGTCATCCACCAACTTGCTGTAGTCCTTCTCTGCCAGTTCATCGACGTGGCGTCGTACGCTTTGCACATGCTCGCGCAGCAAGCGGTCGCGCTGTGCGTCGTCCTCGGTAGCCACGGCATTGGCATAGGCCGTCAAAGAGACCTTGGAGTCGATCACCACGCTCCGACCTTCTGGGAAGCGAACGATGATGTCGGGGCGGAAACTTCTGCCCTCGCTGTCTTTGGTCTGCTCTTGTACAAAGTACTCCTCGTCCTTGCGCAGTCCGCTATTCTCCAAAAGGGTAGCCAAGACCATCTCACCCCAGTCGCCCTGCTGCTTGCTGTCGCCCTTGAGCGCACGGGTGAGGTTGGCAGCGTCTGAACCGATGCGAGCTGTCTGCTCCTTCATTGAAGCTACTGCCTGCTGCTGTTGCTGCTGGAAGAGGCGCATCGTCGATTCGAATGTGTTCTGTAGATCCTTCTTGTTCAACTCGCTTTGCGCCCTGTTTTCCTCCACCGTCCGCTTGAAGTCGGCAAACTGTTCCTTGATCGGTTTGAGTAGCTCATCCATCTGCTGGCGGTTGTCCTCCTGTAGGGATCGTTGTTTGGCAGCCAACTGTTCGGCCGCATTCTTCCGCATCTCCTCGCGGAGCGTGTCTAGACGCTGCGCCCATTGGCGGTTGTTCTCCTCCCGTAGTTCTGTGGCATGTCTGCGCTCCTCCGCTATCTGTGATTCGAGCGACGCGATCTGCTTGGCGTGTGCGCTACGCACTGTTTCCATCTCCCGGTCATGCAGATTGCGCTCGTTCGCAAGCAGCGCCTCGTCACGATCCGTGAGTTGTCGCATTTGCCGCGAAGCGTCCTCCCGGATCTGCGTTACTTGCTTTGCTGCTGCAGACCGCTCTCCCTCCATCTGTCGGCGGAGTCCCGCTGTCTCACCTTCCAAGGCTTGCAGCCGGCCTACGAGTTTAGATTTCTGTAGAAGAATACCGATGGTCAACCCGATCGCCAGGCCGATGACCACGCCTATGAACCATTCTATCATCATTCTTTGTTTGTCTTTAGTTATAAGAAAGTCGTTGGGGACTGTCGTATGAACTTGATAGGTCAGCCCCTCCTTTCCGCAATGCAAAAGTATGAAAAAAGCACGAGAATCCTCCTTCTATTCGCCTAAATCTTTGTTTTCGCTTCCTCCGATTTGGCCAACTCAATTCTTTTTAGTAGTTTTGCAGAAAGGAAGTTGAGTGATGTCGAGAAGCCATGTTCTTGAATCCAACTTATCAACCATTTCATACCCATCGCATATAATAACGATTAAGATGATAAAAAACATTGTTTTCGACTTCGGCGGCGTGCTCGTGCAGCATGATTTCATCGCCTATTTCTCGGATTATTTTCATAGCGAGGAGAAGGCACGTCAGTTTTTCGCCCAAGCGCTGCCGCATAGTTTTAGCGACGAGGTAGATCGCGCCCTTCATCCTTTCCATTACTATATAGAGCGTCAGCAACGTCAATGGCCCGAGTATGCCGATGCGATAGATTGTTTCGACAAGCATTTCGCTGATATGTTTACGGGAGAGACGGAGGGGATGTATGAATGGATGTGCCAGCTTAAAGCTGAGGGCTACCGCTTGTTGGGTCTGAGTAACTGGTCTGCGAAAGTACATGAGGTCATCGACCGTTTCCCCCGGGTGTTTTCTCCCCTGGAGGATAGCCTTATCTCTTACACCTGTCACTACTTGAAGCCCGAAAGAGAAATCTACGAGTTGTTTCTTTCGAAGTTTGGTGTGCGTCCCGAGGAGTGCGTCTTCATAGATGACCGCCCAGACAATATTGAGGGCGCGCGAAAGGTGGGAATGCATGGAGTTGTTTTCCATGATATGGACCAACTCAAACTCGCCATCCAACAGCTTATTGAGGAGCAGGGTGGAAGGTTGTAAAAAACATCAAGATAATTAATGTTGTATAGTGGATAATCTAAAAAGATATCTATATGCTAGAAGTCAGCAATAGTCTTCACTGACAGAATAGCAAATACAATGTTATTGAAATCAGCAGGCTTGCAATATGGACAAGATATAGAAACCGCTCTGTCGGACTTAATTGATATGGCTGTTCCTTATTAATAGTTTTATATCATTATGAATAAGCATAAACAACAATATCTTGATTTCGAAGCCTACGAGCGTGTGGCAGAGCCACATAAGCGCGAGAGGGCTTCGGTATGGCGTACGGCTATCGGTCTGCAGGATGTGGATGGTCTGAAGGTTTCCGACTATCTGAAGGAGACGGCCGTCAGGCATATTGAAGGTGACATTACAATTGATGATGTGCGTGAACAGTTGAAGTCGTACTATGTCAACAAAACAACACATGACGAAGACGATGCAGAAAAGGAAGAGGCCGATCGAGTAGCTGCCAATATTGCCAAGTTGCTGAACGAGCAGTCTTTCTCGTTCACCGCGTTGGAGTTTTTGAATATCCATAGGCACTTGTTCGAGGGCGTATTCAAACATGCAGGTAAACTGCGGCCCTATGACATCAGCAAAAAGGAATGGGTGTTACGTGGCGATAGTGTTGTGTATGGACGTGCTGCCGACATTATGATGGCGCTGCGATATGACATTCAACAAGAAAAGGACTTTAATTACAATGGATTGAACACGGATGAAATTATTGACCACATTGTAGATTTTGTAACGTTGCTATGGCAAAACCATCCGTTCCGCGAGGGCAACACACGAACCACTGCGGTGTTCGTCATTAAATATTTGCGTTCAATTGGATTCAAGGTCGATAACGATTTATTTGCCGACAACTCGTGGTATTTCCGTAATGCCCTTGTTCGTGCGAACTATCGTAATCCGTCAAAGGGTATAGAACCCAATAAGTCTTTCCTTATTAGGTTCTTCCGTAATTTGTTGTTGGGTGAACATCATGAGCTGAAGAACCGCTATATGCTTGTAGGTTATAACGATGTAGATGCAGCCAGTACAAGCACCCATACAAGTATCCATACAAGTACCCATGCAAGTTCTGGTGATTCGCTATCAAACTTATCAGAAAATATAAAACGGTTGCTTGTTACAATTGGCACAGGTGAAAAGAGCGTAAAGGAAATGATGGAAGCTGTCGGCTTGAAGAACCGCCCCAATTTCCTTGAATATTCTCTTACGCCAGCCATTACAGAAGGATTGGTAAAAATGAAATACCCCAATTCGCCACGTCATCCTCGCCAGAAATATCTACTAACGGTGAAAGGACTGATGGTGTATGATGATTGCGTCAAATCAAAACGAAAAATCTAAACAATTCGTTTTGCTTTCCAAAGGCACTTTCTCATCAAATCCTGCTTCATTCGCCACATAGACCCGTTGTAGCGGGAAAAGAGGCTAAAATAGGCCAAAAGTATAGAAAAAGGGGTGAAAAAATGAACTTAACTTCGGAGGCCGATGAATATGACTTCGTGGGCCGATGAAGTTAACTTCGTTGGCCTTTGAAGTTAACTTCATTGGCGGAGCAAGTTAATCCCCCTCTAAAGGGTATGATAACAACAAAGGTTTTTCTCACGAAAGAGAAAAACCTTTGTTGTTGATAGCAGGGCTTACCCCTGTTTTCCGGGTCTGATTTCTTGTAAAGGAATCATGACAAAATCGCGTTCCTCCATGTGGGGGTGCGGAATGACCAAATCGGGCTCGTTTACCTGTATGTCATCATAGAGGAGGATGTCGATGTCTATCGGGCGGTCAGCATATTGACCATTGGACGACTTCCGTGTCCTGCCCAGTTCACGCTCTATCTGTTTCGTAGCTTCCAGCACCTCGCGTGGGGTCATCCTGGTGTTGATGCAGACGCAGGCATTGAGAAACTGATGTTCGCTCTCGAAGCCCCATGGTGCCGTCTCTATAAAGGAAGATATGCGTTCCACCGAGCCGACACGCTCCCTCAGTAGGGCGATGGCTGACTGGAGCAGTTGCCTACGGTTGCCAAGATTGGAACCCAAGGAGAGATACAGACAATGTAGCAAGGCTGATTAGTCGTTGAGGATGAGCAGACTGTCTCCGTAGCATCCAAATTTGTAACCGTTGGCGACAGCCAGTTCGTATGCCTTCATCACCATGTCGTAGCCTCCAAATGCACACTGAGTCATCAGCAGCGTGGAGTAGGGGTGGTAGAAGTTGGCTACCATCGAGTCGGACAGGCCGAAGTTGTAGGGAGGGAAGATAAACTTGTTGGTCCATCCCTCAAACTCCTTCAGTAGGCCGTCTGTGCCCACAGCCGTCTCTGTGGCTTTGACCACACTTGCTCCAATGCTACACACGTGATGGCCCTTGCGCTTCGTGTCGTTGACGATCTCGCAGGCTTCAGACGTGATGAACATCTGCTCCGAGTCCATCTTGTGCTTCGTCAGGTCCTCCACCTCAATCTTGTGGAAATTGCCCAAACCGCAATGAAGGGTGACATAGGCAGGATTGATGCCTCGTATCTCCATCATCTTGAGCATCTCGCGCGAGAAGTGGATGCCCGTGCTGGGTGCCGTGACAGCGCCCTCGTGTTTGGCGAACGGAGTCTGGAAGTACTCCATGTCCTCTTCGGTGGCATGGGCAAAGTCCTGTCCTTCCTCCTTCGGACGGTTGTCGATGATATATCGGGGCAGTGGTGCCTCGCCCAGGGCGAAGAGCTCTTTCTTGAACTCATCGTGCGGGCAGTCGTAGAGGAAACGCAGGGTGCGCCCTCTTGAGGTGGTGTTGTCGATCACTTCAGCCACCATGGTGCCCGACTCCTCGAAGAAGAGTTTGTTGCCAATGCGAATCTTGCGTGCCGGTTCGACGAGTACGTCCCACAGGCGCATCTCGGGATTGAGTTCGCGGAGCAGGAACACCTCGATCTTGGCATCCGTCTTCTCCTTCGTGCCGTAGAGACGGGCGGGGAACACTTTGGTGTCGTTGAAGACGAAGGTGTCTCCCTCTCCAAAATAGTTCACAAGATCCTTGAAGAGGATGTAGTCGCCCTCTATCGGGTTGCCCTCCTCGTCCTTATGATACAGGTCTATCGTCTCCGATTGCTTGTGGAGCACCATCAGCCGCGCCTCGTCGGGCCTTACCACGTCAAACTCGGCGGTTGTTCCGTTGGGTCGAGTGATGGTATGGGTGGAGGAATGGGGATAGAGTGCCACCAAGTCCTGTGGCAAATCGAATTTAAACTGCGATAGTTTCATATCTTACTTGTTTTCTTTTTCTATTGTTTGCTGTGCCAGCCACTCTTCAAAATGGTCGTAGGAAAGACAGTTCTCCACCCGCACGTCGCCCACTTGTGTGCGACGGAGGGAGGTGAGGTATGCTCCCGAGGAGAGTGCGCGGCCCAAATCCCGGGCCAAGGCACGGATATAGGTGCCCTTGCCGCAGACTACGCGCAGGACGAGTTGCATCTTTTCGGCATCAAACGACACCACTTCTATCTCGTCGATGCGGACGTGCTTGGGTTTGAGCTCTATGTGCTCGCCATTGCGGCGCACGTCGTAGGCGCGGACGCCGTTGACCTTTACTGCACTGTAGGTAGGCGGTATCTGTTCTATCTCGCCAATAAACTGCTGCAGCGTCTCAAGAATCAGCTCTCGGGTGATATGCTCCGTGGGGAAGGTGGCGCTGACCGGGTGCTCCATGTCGTAGCTCACGGTCGTCGCCCCCAGCTGTATCGTGGCGACATACTCCTTCGTGTGTTGCTGCAGCGTCTCGATCTGCTTCGTCTTTTTTCCCGTCGCAAGCACCAAGACGCCAGTGGCGAGCGGATCGAGTGTGCCAGCGTGTCCCATCTTCACCTTGCCACCCAAGGCGTGGGAGCAGAGGTAGCGGATGTGGGCGAGGGCCTTGAAACTCGTCACGCCATAGGGCTTGTCGATGGGGATGAGTATCCCTTCTTTGAAATTGATTGTCATCCCGGCTTAGTCAACCATTTGGAGTGAGTGGCCCGTGAGGAGCAGTCCCAGGATGAGCAGTCCGACGATGATGCGGTACCAGCCAAAGAGTTTGAAGCCATATTTAGCAATGAAACTGACAAACCATTTCATGGCAAGGATGGCTACCACAAACGAGACCAAACTGCCGATGAGCAGCGTGGAGATATTGCCCGACATGTCGTCGAATTCGCCAGCCAGGATCATCTTCAACACCTCCAGGCACGTGGCAGCCAACATGGTGGGCACGGCCAGGAAGAAGGAAAACTCTGCCGCGCGCTTACGCGTCAGTCCGTTGGCCATACCACCGACGATGGTCGCCATACTGCGGCTGACACCAGGTATCATGGCCAGACACTGGCAGAGGCCGATGCGGAACGCACGCTTCTCGGTGACGGGGTTGGTCTCCTTGCCATGGCAGAACCACTTGTCGCAGAACAACATGAAGACACCACCAACAACCAGCATGATAGCAACGATCGTGACGCTGCCGAGCAGATGCTCTATCACGCCATTGAGGAGACCACCCAGCACGACGGCAGGGACGAAGGCGACAAAGATCTTCCAGTAGAAGTCCCACTTGTGAAGGAACTTCTGGAGCGACGTGCTGCCCTCTGGTGCTGGCGTATGGTTGAGTTGGAAGAAGCGCTTCCAGTAGAGCAAGACCACCGAGAGGATGGCGCCAAACTGGATGATGACCGTGAAGGCCTTGACAAACGGCGTGCTCGGCACTCCCAACAGGTTTTGTGCGATGATCATGTGGCCTGTGGAAGAAACGGGAAGAAACTCGGTCAATCCCTCTACGATGGCGATGATGATGGTTTCTATCAGGTCCATTATGCCTCCGTGACGTTGGTTTCAGACGATTGTGTTGCCATCTCGGCTCCTGCCTCTCTGCCCTTCGGACGAACGAGGATGGAGGCGATGATGGTAATATAACCCACCAGCGTGACGACAGGCGCCACCTTGATACGCGTCGGGCTGAACACCTCGGGATTGAACATCTCCTTGGTCGATGTGCCGCCGCTCATCAGGATGAAGCCAATGACGACGATCGCCACACCTACTACAAGCAGGATGTAGTTGATGCGGCCGAAAGCTAATTTACTTTTATCCATATTCTATGTTTGTATTATTTCCTTCTCGTGATAGTGAGGCCGACCCATTTCGGGCGGCGATTAAATCTTGTAGAGGTCTCCCGCCTTCATGCGCAGGAATTTGTTGACCGAGAGCCAGGAGCAGATTGTGGTGAGGATGATGCCTACGGCCAGGACTACCAGCGCTGTAAAGGCCATGACCTCGCCATTGATGATCGTCAGCATCTCCGGCTCATAGTTGTAGAGAGCGAGCATGCCGGCTCCCAGCACGATCAATGCCATGACGGCAGAGAGCAAGCCTAGTCCCACGGCCATGCGCAGGAAAGGCAGTCGGATGAAGCCCCACGAGGCACCCACGAGTTTCATGGTGTGTATCGCGAAGCGACGTGCATAGATGCTGAGGCGGATGGTGTTGTTGATCAAGGAGAACGAGACGACCGTCAGGAGTGCTGCGATGATCAGCAGTACGAAACTGATCTTGCGCAACATTTGGTTCACACTATTGACCAGGTCCTGTCGGTAGGTCACGTCAGAGACACCATTAAACTGCTTCAGGTCGGCGGCAATCTTCTTGATAGAGTCGTTGTTGGCATAGTTGGCCTTCAGACGCAGCTCTATCTCTGCCGTAAAAGGATTCTCCCCCGCAAACTCGGCCGGGTTGGCGCCCAGCTCTTTCGTGCCTTCTTTGAGCGCCTGCTCCTTGCTCGTGTATTCCACGTTGGTGATGTAGTTGAAGCGTTGCACCTTTTTGCACAAAGCCGCACACTCCGAGGGTGTGAGGTCGGGTTGCAACACCATCGTGACGGTGAGGTTCTCCTTCACATAGTTGGAGAGGTTGCGTCCTGTGAATACGGTTAATACGACTATACCTATCAGAACCAGCACCATGGCCGTGCTGATACATAGCGTGATAACCTGCAAACTGCGGTGATTGCGGGCTTGATTGCGTTTCTTTTTCATTGTTGAAACTAACTTCTACTTTCTTATTCTAAAAATCGCAATAAGGCCAATAAGCCAATGTTGCTGCAAAGGTAACGTAAAATTGCAAAATAGGCAAATATATTAAGTTTTATTTGGTTCTTCGTCCTTTTCAACCCCCTTTTTCTGTTTCTTGCTTATGCGATTGCTGACAACAAACTAAGTGAAAAGATTGGGTGTGTGAAAAGAATGTTGTACTTTTGCAAGAAATAAACATACGAACACGATTATGTCAACAATTCTATTTCCATCGCCCATCTATGGGCCCGTGCACAGTCGGCGGCTCGGAATATCCTTGGGCATCAATCTTATACCTGCCGACGGCAAACTCTGTAGTTTCGACTGTATCTACTGCGAGTGTGGCTACAACGCCGACCATCGCACGCATACTCCCTTCCCGACCACCGAGGCGGTCTCCCGCGCACTGGAGGCGAAACTCAAGGAGATGCATGAGGAGGGAGTCCATCCCGACGTGATGACTTTTGCCGGCAATGGCGAACCGACCAGTAATCCTCACTTTCCCGAGATCATCGACGAAACCATCCGTCTGCGCGACGCCTACTGTCCTGAGGCCAAGATCTCTGTCTTGAGCAACTCGACTTTCATCCATCGCCCTGCGGTCCATGCCGCCTTGGCCAAGGTCGATAACAACATCCTCAAGCTCGATACGGTCAACCCTGATTACATAAAGCGCCTTGATCGTCCTGCGTTGCCTTCCTATGATGTGAAGAAGATCATAGAAGGCATGAAGTCCTTTGACGGGCAATGTATTGTCCAGACAATGTTCCTTCGTGGAAAGAACGATGAGGGCGAGGATGTGACCAATGTAGGAGAAGAGTATGTTGCCCCGTGGTTGGAGGCCGTGAAATATATCGCGCCTCGCGAAGTGATGATTTACACCATCGACCGCGAGACACCTGGACAGTTTTTGGAAAAGGCCACCCATGAGGAGCTCGACGCCATCCGCGATCGCGTGAAGGCGTTGGGTATCGAGTGTACCGCCTCCTATTGATGAGGCTCTGTATCGAGTCGGCTCATTTTTTTCGCCATCCTATTGCAGGCCTAACGTCCTCTTTCGTCTGGGCCAGAATGATAAAGCAAAGAGGGAGTGACCTCACGGCCATTCCCTCTTTCTTGTAAATTACGATAGGTATGAAACTATAATTTACTAATGATTCCTTCTTTTGTACTGCGAAGGAAATCGACGATAATGCGAATTTCCTCCGAGTCAGGCACCTGCTCGACAATCTGGTGGCAAACATCGAACACCGAGTTTTGACCATGGAAAAGCAGGCGGTAGGCGTTGGCGATATGCTTGATCACTTTCTCATCTATTCCTGCAGCCCGTGCCATCGTGGTGTTGACACCACCATAGCCTACCGGCGTTCCACCAGCTACGATATAGGGCGGGACGTCCTTTGAGAAGGTCGTTCCAGCCTGGATCATCGCGCCACGACCCACGCGCGTCCTGGCATTCTCGATGACCGATGAGGAGAAGATCACTCCGTCCTCGATCTCGCAATCGCCAGCTATCTTCGTGCCATAGCCGATCACGCAAGAATTGCTCACCCGCGTGTCGTGAGAGATGTGTACACCCTCCATGAGCACGTTGTGCGATCCTAGGACGGTCTTGCCACCCTCGTGTGTGCCACGGTTGATGACTACGTTCTCGCGGATGATGTTCATGTCGCCCATGACGACCTGCGAGTTGGCACCCTTGAAATTGAAATCCTGCGGCAAGGCAGCGATGACGGAGCCTTGGTGGATCTTGTTGCCGTTGCCCATGCGTGTGCCGTTGAGGATTGACACGAAGGGGAAGATGATACAGTTGTCACCAATCACCACGTCGTCCTCGATATAGACAAACGGGAATATTTTGCAACCTTCGCCGATACGTGCCTTGGGAGACACCTCGGCCTTCGGACTGATTATTGTGCTACTCATAATCTTACTGTCTTATTAGTTAATTGCTACCACCGCCAAGGGCATAGTAGAGGTTGACGATCGACTGCAATTTCGTGAACTGATCCTGCACCTGTGAGACCTGGGCGTTGAGCAGGTTCTGCTGTGCCGTGATGACCTCCAGGTAGGTACTTGAACTCTGCTTGTAGAGCAGTTCGATATCCTCGACGTTCTTCTTGAGCACGTCGATGCGCTTCTGCTCCAGTTCCTCGCTCTCCTTGGCTGCGTTGTAGGCCACGAGAGCGTTGCTCACCTCCGATCCTGCCGTGAGGATGGAGTTCTGCCAGGTGTTGTAAGCCTGCTTATACTGGTCCTCAGCCACACGAAGACCCGCCTTCAGCTGACCCTTCATGAAGAGCGGCTGGGTGAGGGAACCTACGGCCTGCACCAAGAACTTGGCCGGATTGATCGTACCCTGTCCGTTCGTCCAGCCTGCGTTGGCCGTGATGTTGATGGACGGATAGAAGCGGCTGCGTGCGTTCTGCACACCATAGAAGCAGCTGGCGAGCGCCATCTCGTTGGCGTGTACGTCGGGGCGGTTGCTCAGCAGTTGCACACCCACGCCACCAGCGTAGCTCTCAGGCAGCGACTGGCCGTCGAGTTTGCCACGAGCGATGGTCTGAGCAGGTTCTCCCAGCAGGAGGCTGAGGGAGTTTTCACTCTCGCGGATCTGTCGCTTGATGTTCACGCTCTGGTTCTTCACGCTATAGTAGGCAGCCTCCGCACTCTGCACGCTCGTAGAGCGGGCGCGTCCAAACTCCATTTGCAGTTTCATCATGTCCCAGGTGTCCTTCGTGAGGTTCTCCATGTCCGTGACGATCTCCATCTGCTTGTCGAGCATGAGGAGCGTGTAGTAGAGGTTGGCGACATTGCTGATGAGGCGTGTCTGTACTGCCAGCTGGTAGTCCTTGGTCTGAAGGAGCGACATGGCGGCAGCCTTCTTCGAAGAACGGAGCGTACCGAAGAGGTCCACGTTCCAGCTGGCCGCGAGGGGCAGCGTGTAGCTCTTGTTGGCCTCTGCGCCCTCACCCATGTGGGTGATGGTGCCCGTCGGGGCGAGTACCAGCGAGGGAAGGTAGGCGAGCTTGGCGGCCTTGAGTTGCGACTCGGCAATGTCCACGTTGAGCATGGCGTTGAGAAGGTTCGGGTTGTTGGCCAATGCTTTCTCGATCAGCGATTGCAACTGCGGGTCGGTAAAGACGCTTCTCCACGGCAGGTTGCCGAAGTCGTTGCTTCCCTCCAGCGTCGCCTGGTCGTTTACGGGGTCGCGCACGATGCCGTCCGTCTTCACCTCGGGACGCTCGTAGTCGCCATAGAGGCTCTTGCATCCCGTCAGCGAGAGTGTGGCGAGACCTGCCAGGAGCAGCAGGCGACCACCCGTCATGCGCGTCATATTTTTGATTGTCATATTGTCTATTATTATATGTATCCTTATTATATTGTGGGGAGCCTCCCGCTCCCTCGTCTTAAGTGGGGCGGGGGAGCGGAATGGCTACTCAGCTATTTTACATCGGGGCGTTCTCCACCTTGTAGTCGCCGGCAGGTCCCTGGGCGTACTGCTCCAGTTCGCGGACCACCTCCTCGTTCTCCTCATCGTGGAACTCGAGCGGCTTGATGCGCTCCTGCAGCCACTGGAAGATGGCGAAGAGCGACGGCACGATAAACACCTGGCAGATTGTACCGATCAACATACCACCGACGGCGGCAGCACCCAGCGTCTGGTTTCCGTTGCGGCCCACACCTGAGGCAAACATCAGCGGCAGCAGACCGATGACCATGGCCAGTGAGGTCATGAGGATCGGGCGCAGACGAGCCACGGCACCAAGGATGGCAGCGTAGCGGATGGCCATACCTGTCTGGCGGCGCTCCAGGGCGAACTGCACAATCAAGATGGCGTTCTTGGCCAACAGACCGATCAACATGATCAGCGAGATCTGCATATAGATGTCGTTGCTATGGCCGAAGAGCTGGGTGAAGATGAAGGCACCCGCAAGACCGAACGGCACGGAGAGCAATACGGCCAGCGGCAGCAGGTAGCTCTCATACTGTGCGGAGAGGATCAGATAGACGAAGATGAAGCAGAGGATGAAGATCATACCCGTCGAACTGCTCGACTCCTGCTCCGATCGGGTCAGACCCGAATACTCGTAGGTGTAGCCGTCGGGCAGCGTCTGCTTGGCCACTTCTTCCACAGCCTTGATGGCCTGACCAGAGGAATAGCCGTCGGCAGCCGTGGCGTTGATGGTGATGGCGGTGAAGAGGTTGAATCGGTCGATGCTGGAAGGACCGTAGGTTCTCTTCAGCGTGACAAACTCGTTGATGGGCGACATGCCGTTGTTGGTGCGTATATAGACATCGTTGAGCTTGTCGATCGTCATGCGGCTCTCGGGGCTACCCTGTATATAGACACGGTAGAGCTTACCGAAGGCGTTGAAGTTGCTGGCGTACTGACCACCGAAGTAGCCCGACATCGTGGAGAGGATGGCCTGGGGCGACGTACCGGCCTGCTTGGCTTTGGCCACGTCGATGTTGACCATATACTGCGGATAGTTCGGGTTGTAGGAGGTCATGGCTCGCTGGATCTCCTCGCGCTCACCCAGCGCCTTGAGGAACTTCTGCGTCACGTCGTAGAACTTGTTGAGGTCGCCACCCGTGCGGTCCTCCATAGAGAAGGTCAGACCGTTGGTAGCCGAGAATCCGGACACCATAGGCGGCGCGAAGGCCAGGATCTGTGCACCTTTGATGGTGGCTGTCTGCTTATAGATCATACCCAGCACGGAGTTGGACGAACTCGGATCGATAAACAATCCTGCGATACCCGCACCCGTGAACACGGACTTGACGCGGTCTATCATACCCCACTTACGCTCGTCAAACGGTTTCAGCTTGATGATGAAGGTGGCCTGGTCGGAACCGGCACCAGCAATGAAGTTGTAACCGGCAATCATCTCACGACGCTCGATCCACGGGTTGGTGGCCAGCATGGCGTCGATCTTCTCGCCAACCTCCAGCGTCTTGTCCTGGCCCGTTGACGGGGGGAGAGAGATGGTACAGAAGAGCGTACCCGTATCCTCGTCAGGGATCAAACCCGTCTTGGTCGTACCCATGAAGAAGACCAGCGCCACGATGCCTGCCACGACAGAGATACCCGTCACGACGCGGTTGTTGATGATGCGCTCCACACCCTTCTTATACTTGTTTGTAATCTTGTCGAACGACTGGTTGAAGCCCGCGTGGAAGCGATCGACGAAAGACATCTTCTTGCCACCGTTGGCCTCCGCCTCCTCGTCCTTCGGCTTCAGGAAGATGGCGCAAAGGGCCGGAGAGAGCGTCAGGGCGTTGACGGCAGAGATCAAGATGGAGATAGCCATCGTGATACCAAACTCGCGGTAGAACGTACCACTCATACCACCGATGAACGACACAGGGACGAACACGGCAGACATCACAAGCGTGATGGAGATGATAGCACTCGAGATCTCGTTCATGGCGTCGATACTGGCCGTGAGCGCACTCTTGTAGCCCATGTCAAGCTTGGCGTGAACGGCCTCGACAACCACGATGGCGTCATCGACCACAATGGCGATAGCCAGCAGCAGGGCCGACAGCGACAGCAAGTTGATGGAAAATCCGAAGATCCACAGGAAGAAGAACGTACCTATCAAGGCCACCGGCACAGCGATCATCGGGATCAGCGTGGAGCGGAAGTCCTGGAGGAAGATATAGACGACGAAGAACACCAGCAGCAGGGTGATGAAGAGCGTGAAGATCACCTCCTCGATAGAGGCGTAGAGGAACTCCGTCACGTCCTGCTCGATGGTATATTTCAGTCCCGGTGGGAAGTTCTTTGCCTGGCGCTCTAGCTCGGCCTTCACGTCCTTGGCAATCTGGGTTGCGTTGGATCCTGCAATCTGCTGCACCATACCCATCACGGCAGGGTGGCCGTTGTTCTTCAGTTGCACGCCGTAGGACTGCTGACCCAGTTCTATTCTGGCCACATCCTTGAGGTGGAGTGTCTGACCATTGGTATTGCTCGTGAGGACGATGTTGCCATACTCCTCCGACGTCTTCATACGGCCCTTGTAGCGGAGCGTGTACTGGTAGGCCACGTCGCTCTGCTCGCCGATCGTACCCGGAGAAGCCTCCAGGTTCTGCTCGGCCAGGGCTGCCGTGATGTTGGACGGCATGAGGCCGTAGTTCTTCATCTTCACCGGGTCGAGCCAGATACGGATTGTGTAGTCGGCCGTGGACGGGCTCTGCACGTCACCCACACCGTTGACACGCTTCAGTGCCGGCGAGACGTTGATGTTGTTGTAGTTGTTGAGGAACTTCGTGTCGTAGCGTCCGTCGTCCGTGGTCAGCGAGTACATGATGACGTTGGAGCTCTGTCGCTTCGAAACCGTCACACCCGCTTTGGTCACCTCTGCCGGGAGCAGAGCCTGAGCCTGCTGCACACGGTTGTTGACGTTGACGGCAGCCATATCGGCGTTGGATCCCTGCTTGAAGAAGACCGTGATCTGTGCCAGGCCGCTATTGCTTGCCGACGAGGTGATGTAGGTCATGTTCTCCACACCGTTGATGCTCTCCTCCAGCGGTGTCACCACGGAGTTGAGCACCGTCTGTGCGTCAGCGCCCGGATAGTTGGCCATCACGCTAATGGTAGGTGGCGCAATGTTCGGGTACTGCTCGATAGGCAGCGACACCAGTCCGATCGTACCCAGGAGTACGAAGAAGATGGAGATCACCGTCGAGAGTACCGGTCGCTTGATAAAATTAGTAAATGTCATTGTTTTCTTCTTTTATGTGTTGACCATGATGGGAGGCGGACAGCGTCCTCCTCCCGATGGCACTCTCTTGGTTTACTTCTTGTCGCCCTTGCCCGTCATGGCGTCGAGGAAGCCCTCTGACGATCCCTGCTTGGCACCCAGCTCGGCGGCATTCTTCATAGCAGCCTCATACTCCTGGAGCGTGAGGGCCTTGATCTCTTGTCCGTCGGTGAGGCCCGTCAGACCCTTGACCACAATGCGGTCGCCCATCTTCAGTCCGCTGGTGATGATATAGTTGTTGCCGTCGTTCTGCGGATCTATCGTCACCTCCGTGTAGTGCACCTTGCCGTTGCCGTCCACCTTATAGACGAAGTACTTGTCCTGCACCTGCGTCGTGGCCTCCATCGGCACGAGGATGGCGTGGTTATTGTTCTTGGCGATGATCACCTGGCCTGCGCCACCACTCTTGAGCAGACGCTCTGGGTTGGGGAAGCGGGCGATAATGGAGAGCGAACCCGTCGTCGGGTCGATGATGCCCGAGGTCTTGACCACCTTGCCCTCGTGGTTGTAGATCGAACCGTCGGTGAGCTGGAGGCTCAGGGCCGGGAAGCTGTTGATGGCTCCTGCCAGACCATTGTTGCTGCGCGTGAGGTTGAGGATGTCGCTCTCCGACATGGAGAAATAGACCTCGATGGTCGAGATGTCGCTGACCGTCGTCACGGGCTGTGCCGAGGACGGGCTGACGAGTGCGCCCACCTTGTAGGGCAGGTTGCCCACCACGCCATTGGCCGGGCTCTTCACATAGCAGAAGGAGAGGTTCTCCCTGGCCGTGGCGAGCTGTGCCTTGGCGGCTGCTACGGCAGCCTCTGCCTGCTTCAGGCCTGCATTGGCCGAGCTAACGCTGCTCTGAGCTTGGCGCACGCCAGCCTGAGCGGTCTGATAGCTGTTGCGAGCGGTCTGCAACTCATATTCTCCGATCACCTTATTATTATAGAGGTTTTGGCTGTTGCTGTAGGTCAACTGGGCCGTGGCAGCCTGCGCCTGTGCCGAGTTGAGCGAGGCGTTGGCCGTCTGGATGCCTGCCTGAGCCGAACGTACGCTGGCCTCGGCCTGGTTGATCTGTGCCTGAGCAGCACGGACGGCTGCCTGGTAGGTGGCGTTGTCGAGCTCGAAGAGCACCTGGCCCGCGCTTACCGCCTGGCCCTCATGAACATAGAGCTTGGTGATGAAACCCGAGATTTTCGGACGTACTTCCACGTCCTGTACGCCTTTGATAGTGGCAGGGTAGGTGGTCTTCAACTGGGCGTTGGCCGGACCAATTGTCACTACCGGATACTCGTTGCTCGTGGGCAGTCCTTTTTGGCCGCCTCCGCAACTCGTAAGTACTGCCATAGCGATGGCAGCAAACAGCAAAAACTTGTTTTTCTTCATACCTATAAATGATTCTTTATTTTTGTTTTCTGGAAACGATGTATTTGTTCTCCCGCTGCGGCTAATCCTCTGATTGATAGCGGGATGTTGGAAAACTAATACAGCACAATCAGTTTTCAACTATGCAAAAGTACCCATTTCCATTCAGAAAGGCGTACTTCGCAAGGTTTTTTTAACTATAATTATTCCGAGTTAGTAATGGTAAAGGCTACTCTTGGCCTTTACCGTTACTCCTCGTACGTGATTTTTTCTACCTATCGGACTTGTGGGCTCAGGCTTGTCCCCGTCCAGTCTCCTGGTCTATAGACCTATCCCAAGACCCAGTTTCCAGGTCCACGGGCTCAGCCCCACAACCCAGTTTCCTGGTCCACAGGTCATCCCACACCCAGCTCCTTGGCCTTCTCTCTGAGCAGCGCCAAGAGCGGCTCTCGCTCGTTGGGCACGATATTTTCCAGCACAGCCTCCTTGAGCGCCTTCTTCAGTTCGCCCACCTCGCGGGACGGTTTCAGATGGAAGAGCTCCATGATTTCGTTGCCGTCGATGACCGGCTGCAGCAGACGCTTGTAGTCGCGCTCCTTGAGGTCGGCTATCTTCTTCCTGACGATGCGGAAGTTCTCCAAAAACTGCTTCTTCCTCACTTGGTTCTTGCTCGTGATGTCGGCCTCGCAGAGCATCATGAGGTCGTCGATGTCGTCGCCCGCGTCGTTGATGAGCCTTCTCACGGCCGAGTCCGTCACCACGTCGTCGGCAATGGCGATCGGTCGCATGTGGAGCTCCACGAGCTTCTGCACATACTTCATCTTGCTGTCCAGCGGCAGTTTCATCCTCCTGAACATCTCCGGCACCATCCTGGCCCCGATGTCGTTGTGGTTGTGGAAAGTCCAGCCCAGCTGGTTGTCCCAGCGCTTGCTCTTGGGCTTGCCGATGTCGTGGAAGAGGGCCGCCCAGCGCAGCCAGATATTGGCCTTGAAAGGAGGCTGCTCGGGATTCTCCTGTTTCTCCTGCTCGTAGCGCCGCTCCTCGGCCCGTGCCACGTTCTCCAGCACCTCCAGCGTGTGGTGGAAATTGTTCTTATGCGCCCTGCCGTTGCGCGTCTCCACGATGTCGAGGGCCGTCAGTTCGGGAATGATGAGGCCCAGCAGTCCGCAGCGCTGCAGCTCAAAGAATCCCTTGCTCGGATATTGCGAAGCCATGATCTTGCACAACTCCTCGGCTATGCGCTCCCCGCTGATGATGCGGATGCGCTCGGCGTTGCGTGAGAGCGCCTCGAAGGTCTCCTCCTCGATGAAAAAGTTGAGTTGGGTGGCAAACCTCACACAACGCAGCATTCGTAGTGGGTCGTCCGAGAAGGTGACGTCCGGGTCCAGGGGCGTGCGGATGATGCCCTCCCAGAGATCGCCTATGCCGTCGAAGGGATCGACCAGTTCGCCAAAGCGCGCCTTGTTCAGACAGATGGCCATGGCGTTGATGGTGAAGTCGCGACGGTCCTGGTCGTCCTCCAGCGTTCCATCCTCCACGATAGGCTTCCGCGAGTCGTGGCTGTAGCTCTCCTTTCGTGCGCCGACAAACTCCACCTCCATACCGTGGTATTTCACCTGTGCCGTCCCGAAATTGCGAAACACGCTCACGTGCGCCCGCCTTCCCAGGATCTTCCTCAGCTTCTCGGCTACGGCTATGCCGCTTCCTACCACCACCACGTCGATGTCGTTGGACGGGCGTTCCAAAAAGATGTCGCGTACATAGCCGCCCACGACGTAGCAATCTACGCCCAGACTGTCGGCGGCTTCTGAGATATGGTGAAAAATGTCTTTGTCGAGCAGTTGTGCCAGCTCCTCGTCGGTATATTCGCGCATTGACTTCCTTGTTGTTTTTTCAAGATGCAAAGGTACAAAAATTTTTTCTATTCTCCGCATTTTGGCGTGATAAGGTTGCGTAAGACGAGAAAACTGGTTTTCTCCAGCATGCAGAGGACGATTGTGGGATTAAATTTGAGGTAATCGTTGGCTTGTTATCCAAAAGTTTGTATCTTTGCAAAGATTAAAAGACAATCAGCTCATACGCAAAGACAAAGTATGATAGACCGGGCTACTATAGACAGGATCATGGATGCGACCGACATCGTCGATGTCATCTCCGAGTTTGTGACGCTCCGCAAGCGCGGCACGAGCTATACGGGATTGTGTCCTTTCCACGACGACAAGACGCCGTCGTTCTCCGTCAGTCCGTCGAAGGGAGTCTATAAGTGCTTCGCCTGTGGCGAGGCAGGCAATGCCGTCAACTTCATCATGAAGCATGAGCAGAAGACCTATCCCGAGGCCCTGCGCTGGTTGGCCAACCGCTACCATATCGAGATCCACGACCGCGAACTGACCGACGAGGAGCGTCGCCAGGCCACGGAGCGCGACTCCCTCTTCCTGGCCAACGAGTGGGCGGCCAAATACTTTGAGGGTACCCTCCTCAACGACCCTGATGGTCAGGCCATCGGACTCCAATACTTCCGCCAGCGCGGTTTTCGCGACGACACCATCCGCAAGTTTCGCCTGGGCTTCTGCCTCGCCAGTGGCCACGCCATGACCGATGCTGCCCAGCGCGAGGGATTCCAGAAAGACGTCCTTCTCAAGTCGGGCCTCTGCTATGAGCGCTCCGACGGCTCGTTGACCGATCGCTTTGCCGGACGCGTCATCTTCCCCTGGATCACCATGAGCGGCAAGGTAGTGGGCTTCACGGGCCGCGTCCTCGACACCCGCACCCATGGCGTGCGCATGAAGTATGTCAACTCGCCCGACTCCGAGATCTACCACAAGACCAACGAACTCTACGGCATCGACCTGGCGAAACGCGCCATGAGCAAGCAGGGCGAGGCCCTGCTCGTGGAAGGCCAGGCCGACGTGATCAGTCTGAGCCAGCGTGGCGTGGAGAATGTCGTGGCGGGTTCGGGAACGGCCCTCACCATTCCCCAGATTAAGCTCATCCATCGCTTCACCACCAACGTCACCCTCGTCTATGATGGCGACGAGGCAGGCCAGAAGGCCGCCCTGCGCGGCACGGACCTGCTGCTCTCCGAGGGCATGAATGTCAAGGTGCTCTTCCTCCCTGACGGCCAAGACCCCGACGACTTCGCCCGCAGCCGGTCCTCCGAGGAGCTCCAGGCCTATATCGAGCAAAACCGTACCGACTTCATCGTCTTCCAGACCCAGGCCCTTCTGCAGGGCGTCACCGACCCCGTGCGCCGCGCCGAGGCCGTCAATCAGATCGTCAGGAGCATTGCCGTCATCCGCGACCCCATTGTCCGCGCCAGTTACCTCCGCGAGTGTGCCCACAGGACCGACGTGCGCGAGGATACGCTCATCGCCCAGATGAACCGCTTCATCTACCAGGGCAAGGAGGCGCGCCAGCGCGAGGAGGAGCGTGCGCAGGCCAGCCAGGCCAGTCAGCCGCAGCCCTTCGCCCCCGCCAGTCCCATGCAGCAGGCCTCGAAGGTGGAGAAGATGCTCATCGAAACTGTCATCCGCCATGGTGGCGAGGTGATCCTCCCTGATGTGGAGGATGAGACTTCTGGTCAGCATTTCGACCTCAACGTGGCACAGTATATCGCCTACGACCTGGCCCAGGACCAGCTCGTCTTCTCCGATCCCCTCTACAACCGCATCCTCGCCGAAGCCGTGGAGCAGTCGGAGAAGGGACCTTTTGATGCGGGCAAGTATTTCCGCCACCATCCCGACATCGAGATCCAGACCCTCGCGGCCAGCATGAGCACCGATGCCTACCAGCTCTCCGAGAGCCTTCAGATGAAGGAGAGCGTGGAGCGGCTCCGAGATACCGTGGTCCACCTCGTCATGGACTTCCGCCTCGACTACATTGAGCACCAGCTCAAGATGCTTCAGGACCGGCTGAAGAAGGCCCTGGCTATCGGTATCAGCACCGAGGAGATGAAGCAGATGATGGAGGAGATCAAGAACTGGCAGACCGTGCGCAACGCCGTGGCACGCAAGTTGGGCAGCGATATCGTATAGCTTCGCCCCTCGACGCTATGCTGGAAGCCGCCAGATAGCCTTGGCACCACACGCTCTCTATTGCCACACGCTATATAATAATAAGGAAAGGAACAATCAAAATGATCATAGACAAATTGAAAGACCTATTGCAACCTGCTAATGCAGCAGAAAGCGACAAAGCGAACGAAGCGCCCCGTCTCGACCAGAAAGCACTCTGCCAATTGCTCGAAACCACCCTTGCCAGCATCGGCTGCACGCCCACCTGGGAGGACGAGCGAGATCAAAGCCGTGTGGCCAGCTATGAGTACCAAGGAGGCAATTTCCTTGTGCGCATCGCCAAGGACGATACCTTCCTGCGCCTTTGCTACCCCATCTTCTTGAGTGTGGACAAAGAGCTTGTCGAACTGGTGCGCGAGATCTGCAACCAGGTCAACCTTGCGTCTATCGGTCTTCGTGCCGTTTATACCTTCGACGAAGACCACCTCCACGTCAATGTCCATTTCTTCGACAACCTTTACCTCGAACCCTCGCGGGCCAAGGAAATGTTGACGCAAAGCATGAAAGAGATGTTCTCCTGGCGCGACGCCTTTGTCCGCTGGATGGATACCGTCAAGGAGAAAAGGAAGAAATACGGCGCGAACAGCCCTGAGGAAATTGAGGAGCAGTACAAGCGCTTGATCCTGATGATCCGCGAGCACGAGTTGGATAAGAGCGAGGACACGATGTCTGTGCGCGAAAGCGCCGTTCATCACATCACGCTCTCCGAGTTGGTCCAAGATGCCGTGGGTATCAAAACCTTTGTGCCCTCGCTCCTGAGCGTTGCGGGCGACGGTCTCTCCCTCGTCATGGACGCCAGCCAGGACGCCCAGCTTCGCTCGAAGATGGCCGACTACGTCCTTTCCGACGCCCTCGTCTCCGACGGCCAGTTTGCCCGCCGTTGTGCCACCCTCCAGCTCGTCTTCTTCCAGCCTGAGGATCCCGACGAGCGTCGCTACCTCACGGTCTCCCTGGTGGCCCGCGAAACCTCGCCAGAGGCTCTCTTCTTCCAGACCACGGTCGTCCTCACGCCCCGCCTCGCTACCCTCGAGAATCCTGCCGACTGTGTCAACGACCATCCCACGGCCTGCTCCCTGCTCATGGCCTACGATCTCAAGAACGAGAAGCAGCTCCGCGACGAGTTTCAGTATATGTGGACCGACGCCAAGGACAAGTTGCTCCACGGACAGATTGGCAAGATGACTGAGGAGCAGCGCGCCGTGGCCCGTGTGACGACCCGCTCGCTGGCTGGGGCGCTCTATCGCGGCACGCAGCTCTTCCAGAGCAAACGCTTCTTCGAGGCGATGCTCCTGCTCCGCAATGCCTTCGTTCTTTGGAGAGGAACCGTCGATCAACTCTCCTCCAAGGAGCGTGGCCAGTTCTATGAGGTTTGCTTCATGCTCGGCTACTGCTATGACGAGATGAGGCAGTACGACATCGGCCACTACTACCTCTCGCTGCTCGACGGCACGGACAACATAGCCCACGTGTGCGAGATGGTCAACAACCTCGCCAACAACAATGATCCGCGCGTGATCAGCTATATCGAGTCGCTGCTGACTGAAATCCAGCGCCGCGTCGAGGAGGAGACGGGCAAGCATGTGGGCGTCTATGAGGCTGCCCAGGATAGCGAATACTGCGAGTTTGCTGGTTTCCTTCTGGCTACGCGCGTCTCGATCTACGCCATGCGCGCCTGCTACAAAGAGGCCGCCCTGGAGTTGCATGAGATCAGCAAATATCCCGATCTGTCTGATCACGTCAGGGAGGTCATGCGCCGTATAGACCGGAATCGGTCCAACCCGGACGAAGCGCCCTTCGCGCCTCCCGCTGACTGTTAGCCTCCTGCCCACCACCCCTCCACACCACGCGCTATGGACTACCTGCATTGGATATTTTTCGCCCTCTACATGACGCTTGCCGTCGCCGCCATGGTCACCATCCTGCTCGACAACCGTCAGCCGGCCAAGACCATGGCCTGGGTGCTCGTGCTGATGTTCCTGCCCGTGGTGGGCATCATCCTTTACTTCTTCTTCGGACAGAACGTGCGCAAGGAGCGTGCCATCTCCCAGCATAGCCTCGACCAGCTTTCGCGTCGGTCGATGCTGGAGTCTCACGCCCAGGCCAGCCTGAAGATTCCTCCGCTCTACCAGCGCCTCGTCCATCTCTTTGACAGTCAGGATTTTGCCCCTGCTTTCCATCGCAACGAGACCGAGATCTACCTCAACGGCTACGAGTTTTTCCCCCAGTTGCTCCGCGACATCGCCTCGGCCCGCGACCATATTCACCTCGACTTCTTCCTCTTCGAGGACGACCCCTTGGGCCGCCTCGTGAGCGACGCCCTGATCGCCAAGGCTGCCGAGGGCGTGGAGGTGCGCGTCATCCACGACGACGTGGGTTGCTGGAGCGTCCCTTCCCGCTTCTATGAGCGGATGCGCGAGGGTGGGGTGGAGGTCCATGCCTTCATGCCCGTCCGCTTTCCGGCCTTCACCAGCAAGGTCAACTACCGCAACCATCGCAAGATAGCCGTCTTCGACGGGCGGGTGGGCTATGTTGGCGGCATGAATATCGCGCTCCGCTACGTGAAGGGCCTCGGCGCACAGGCCTGGCGCGACACGATGGTGCGCATCCATGGCAATGTCGTCTATGGACTCCAGCGCGCTTTCCTGGTCGATTGGTTCTTCGTCGATCGCACGCTCATCACGGACCGCCGCTACTACCCCGAGTTTCCCTTGCCCCAGACGGAGTGTCTCGCCCAAGTCGTCACGAGCAATCCCATCGACCCCTGGCCGAAGATCGAGCAAGGCTTCGTCCGCGTCATCCATAGCGCGCGGCAGTATGTCTATATCGAGACCCCCTACTTCCTGCCTACCGAGCCCGTCCTCTTTGCCCTCCGCACGGCCGCCCTCTCGGGGGTGGATGTGCGCCTGATGATTCCGCGCAAGGCCGACTCCAAGTTTGTGGCCTGGGCCAGCCGCTCCTTCGTCAAGGAGATAGCCGACGCGGGCGTCCGCGTCTTGTTCTACGACCGTGGCTTCAACCATAGCAAGCTCCTCGTGAGCGACGACCTCTTGGCGACCATCGGTTCCACCAATGTCGATTTCCGTAGTTTTGAGCACGATTTCGAATCCAATGTGTTTTTCTATGACAAGGCCATGGCCCTCCGTATCAAGCAGGTCTTCCTCGACGATGAGGCCGACAGCATTCCCCTCGACCAGCTACGCGAGGGCGCTTCCCGCGGCCTTCTCCTCCGCCTCTGGGAGTCGTTGGTCCGCCTGATGAGTCCGCTCATGTAGCTTGCGCTGGTTCGCTTAGAAAAAAAAGTTCATCCGGAAAATCAACTGATCGGGTAATACGTCCTGCTGAGTTAGGGAAAACAACCAATACAATATTTACAACAAGTTACAACCTACACGCTTTTGCGTGTAGCAATCCTGCTGCAAGGTAAACAACAAAATACAACAAGGGTGCCATGAAATGGAACAGCTTCGCCTTGAATGCGCATTCTTGCTTTCCTGGCGAAGCGTTGTTCATAGTTGTTTCCCTTGCAGCAACCCTTGGTCAGCATGGGCCTCGAAGAGGCGATGTCCCCGCGAAGCGTTGTTCAAAGTTGTAAAAGTTGTTCAAGTTGTTTTCCCAATTTAGCTGGCCGTGTTGTAAAAATACGACGCTTCCTGCTGCTCCAAATATAGGATGCAACCTTTATTCTTCCTTCTTCTCCTTTTCCGCCTCCCGCTCCATGGCCTTGGAGGAGGCGAGACTAAACTCGCAGCCGCAGTAGAGCTGGTTGTAGAACTGATACTCCTTGAGCAGTTGATTGCGCCGTTCCTGCAGCCCGTCCTTGCGCCAGTTTTGAGCCCAGAAGGTCGTGCCAGGGACGGCCTCGGCTGCTGCCAGACCGGCTGCGTTCACCTGCGCCAGGTCCTTCCATCGCGAGGAAGCGAGCGTCGTGGCAAAGAAGCCGATTCCGGTCTGCTGCGCCATGTGGGCCGTGGCCAGCATTCGGTAGGCAAAGCACGCCTCGCAACGTCGTCCGCGCTCGGGCTCGCGCTCCAGCCCTTTCATGGCCTCCCGCCAACTGGCGTGGTCGTAGTCGCCGTCTATCCAGCGTAGGCCCAGCGTCTCGGCGTGGCGCTTGCTCTCCTCCTTGCGTATCTCGTATTCGCGCGCCGGAAAGATGTTGGGATTGAAGTAGAAGATCGTGGGGCGCAGGTCGTGCGCCATCAACCATTCGACGATGGCCGACGAGCAGGGCGCGCAACAGGCGTGGAGCAACACTTCTCCCGCTATGCCCTCGGGTAGGATAATATGGCTGCGTTTCTTTTTCAAAGCGAGTTGTTTTGGTTGTTTTCCCCTTATAAGCAGGTATCATGGTGAAGAAAAGGGCGCGCGGCTTCTTTCTTCTGCCGATAAATCGCTAATTTTGCACCCTATGGAGAAAGGAAAGATGACCCCAGGCCGCCCCCATATCGCCATTGTCGATCCCAACGTGTTGGCCACGATAGGATTGCGCCAGCTCTTGCAGACCGTGGTGCCGATGATGGCCGTGGATGTTTACCCCACCTTCGACGCCTTCCTTGCCGGGGGCGGTGAGGGCTGCTACCACTATTTCGTGGCCCAGTCCGTGGCCGTGGCCCACCACCTTTGGTTTATGGACCGTCGTCGCAAGACCCTCGTGCTGACCCTCTCCTCCGACCCCCACTCCCAGTTGGCTGGCTTCCGCCACCTCTGTGTGGGCGTGGCCGAGGAGGCGCTCGTCTGCGAGGTGCTGCGCCTTGTGCAGCAAGGCCACTCGGGCGGTCGCAACCTGCCGACGGCCGAGACCGACGCGCCGCGTCCCACCCTCACCCCGCGCGAGGTGGAGGTGCTCTCGCTCGTGGTCCGCGGACTGATGAGCAAGGAGATCGCCGACCGCCTCCATATCAGCCTGCCGACCGTCAACACCCATCGCAAGAACATCTGCGAGAAACTGGGCGTGAAGAGCGTCCCCGCCCTCACCGTCTATGCCGTCATGCACGGCTATGTGGAGCTGCGCCAAATAGAAGGCAAGGGCTGACCTCTTCTCTTGCGTCAATACCCGTGGGGCTGGCGTCAATAGACGCGGGGGCCGAAGATGGCCGTGCCCACGCGCACCTGGTTGCTCCGGCACGTGACGGCTATCTGGTAGTCGTGGCTCATGCCCCAGGAGCGGACGCAGAAGCGAGGGGCGTCGGCAAAATAGCGCGCCTTCACCTCGTCGAAGAAGTCGGCTGCCGTGAGCATCTCGCGGCGTATCTGGTCCTCGTCCTCCACGTTGGACGCCATCATCATCAGGCCGCTGATGTGTACGTTCTTCATCTCGCGCCATTCTCCCGCCTCCAGCAGCTCGCGACAGGCCTCCAGGGTCAGTCCATACTTCGTCTCCTCCTCGGCGATATGGAGTTCGAGCAAGACGTCGATGACGCGGTCGTGCTTGGCCGCCTGCTTGTTGATCTCGCGGAGCAACTTGGGCGTGTCGACCGCCTCCACCATCGAGATATAGGGCGCGATATATTTCACCTTGTTTGTCTGCAGGTGGCCGATGAAGTGCCATTGGATGTCCTTTGGCAGCGTCTCCACCTTCTGGCGCAACTCCTGCTCGTGGCTCTCGCCGAAGATGCGTTGTCCCGCCTCGTAGGCCGGCAGAATATACTCGTTGGGATGATACTTGCTGATGGCCACCAGCTCCACCCCCTCGGGCAGATGGCCGAGCACCTCTTTTAAGTTTTTTGCTACATCTACCATCGTATGCTTTCTCCTATATGATTATGATGAAACAGTCTTCTGTCTTATTGGAAAACAGGAATACTGTCTTATTGGAAACTGGAATAACTGGAATACTGGAACAATTGGAATACTGGACCAATTGGAATATTGGAATACTGGAATGTTGGAACAATCCTACTGCTCCTCGTATTCCGGCTTCGCCACCTCGTTTTGTCCCTCGGCCTTGGCGCGGTTGTCGTGCTCGAAGACGTCCATCACCTTGGTGTCGGCAATGGCGGTAATCTCGTAGTCGATCATGGTCGATCCCATCACCTCATCGACATGCTTCACGGCCCCGCTCACCGAGGCAGCCTGCACGAGATAATAGACGCTCGTGCGCTTCTCCTTCTGCGTCTTGTCGTCGAGCGTGATAAAGGCCAGTTTGCACTTGAACCACTTGTCGTCGCCGTCGGCGTCGCTGAAGAAGATCTCGCCATAGGTGGCCGGCGTGATGGCCTTCACCTCAAACTCTCCGTTGATGTATGCACCCATCTCCTTGGTGATGGCTTCCTCGGCCTCGCCGAAGGTGTAGGCATCCACCACGTAGGTCTCCGTGGTTTTCTTGTTCTGTCCGTCCTCCATCATCTTGTCGTAGCGGACGCGGGTCTCAAACCAGTTGGCTGTTCTGCTTCTCATTATATATATATGTATGTTTTCTTTTTTATCTGATCTCTTGTCTTGCGTGGGCCCGTCCCGCTTGCCGAGATAGGCCCCGAAAAGTGGCGGCTACCCCTCGGGAAGACCGCTTTCGACCTGCAAAAGTAGCAAGAAAATCCCACAAATGCCCCGCGGGGGCAAAGTTTTTCGCCTTTGCCTTTGCCGTTTGGCCGAATTGGTGTAACTTTGTGGCAAAATACAAGTTTCATACACAAGAGTCAATCCCCGTGCAATCGGGGCAACCGTATTAAATAACTAAAAGAATTATGCCGGAAATCTCAGCACGTGGCCTTATTGTGCCCGAATCGCCTATCCGCAAGCTCGCACCCCTGGCCAATGCAGCCAAGGCGCGCGGCACGAAAGTTTATCACCTGAACATCGGCCAGCCCGACGTGCATACGCCGCAATGTGGTCTCGACGCTCTGAAGAAGGTCGATGCCAAAGTGTTGGCCTATTCGCCCAGCCAGGGCATTGAGAGCTATCGCAACAAGCTCGTGGGCTACTACGCCAAGCACAACATCAATCTGGTGCCCGACGACATCATCGTCACCACGGGCGGCTCCGAGGCCTTGCTCTTTGGCTTCATGGCCACCCTCAACCCTGGCGACGAGATCATCATCACCGAGCCCGCCTATGCCAACTACATGTCCTTTGCCCTGATGGTGGGCGCCAAGGTGCGCTCCATCCATACGAGCATCGACAATGGCTTTGCCCTGCCCGCCGTCGAGGAGTTTGAGAAACTCATCAACGCCAACACGCGTGCCATCCTCATCTGCAACCCCAACAACCCCACGGGCTATGTCTATACCCGCCAGGAGATGGAGCAGATCCGCGACATCGTGAAGAAGCACGACCTCTACCTCTTCGCCGACGAGGTCTATCGCGAGTATATCTATACCGACGAGCCCTACACCTCGGCCATGCACCTGGAGGGTATCGAGAACAACGTCATCCTCGTCGATTCCGTCTCCAAGCGCTACTCTGAGTGTGGCATCCGTATCGGCGCCATCATCACCAAGAATACCGAGGTGCGCAAGGCCGTGCTGAAGTTCTGCCAGGCCCGTCTCTCTCCCCCCTTGATGGGTCAGATCATCGCCGAGGCCTCGCTGGAGGCTCCCGAGAGCTATATCGAGGGCGTGCAGAAGGAGTATGTGGAGCGTCGCAACTGCCTCGTCAATGGTCTGAACCAGATCCCGGGCGTCTTCTCTCCGATGCCGAAGGGTGCGTTCTACACGGTCGCCAAGTTGCCCGTGGACAATGCCGAGAAGTTCTGCCGCTGGCTCCTGGAGGAGTTCTCCTACGAGGGCGAGACCGTCATGATGGCCCCCGCGAGCGGCTTCTACAGCACCAAGGGTGCCGGCCTCGACGAGGTGCGCCTGGCCTATGTGCTCTGCTGCGACGAGCTGCGCAAGGCCCTCGTCTGCCTGGAGAAGGGCCTGGAGGCTTATCCCGGCCGCGTGAAGTAAGTCTATCGCATTCCCCTTATAGGGAGCGGGGAGTCGCCCAAGGAGCGGCTCCCGGCTCCTTTCCCTTTATATGATGCCGGACGATTGTGGTCCGGTCTGCTACGCATTCATCTCAATAGAAACACTATGAATTTCCCCCTGTTTATCGCACGCCGTATCTACGGCAAGGGAGCTGGAAGTCAGAAGGTGGCCAAGCCTGCCATCCGCATCGCCACGGCAGGTGTGGCCATCGGTCTGGCCGTGATGATCGTCACGGTGAGCGTGATCCTCGGTTTCAAACATACGATCCGCGACAAGGTCGTGGGCTTCGGAAGCCATATTACCGTGGCCAATATCGCCAGCCTGATGTCCTCCGACCAGTATCCGATACAGATGGACGACTCCATGACGACCGTCCTCCGCGCCATACCGGGCGTGCGCCACGTGGAGCGCTACGCGATGACACAGGGCATCCTCAAGACCGACGACGACTTCCTGGGCGTGGCCCTCAAGGGCGTCGGTCCTGAGTACGACACGACCTTCATCCACCAAAATATGGTGGAGGGGTCGATTCCCCATTTCTCCGACTCCTCCTCCACGCAGCGGCTGCTCATCTCGAAGACCATTGCCGACCAGTTGCGCGTGAAGTGTGGGGAGCGCATCTTCGCCTATTTCATCAACCACCAAGGGGTGCGCACGCGCCGCTTCACCATCACGGGCATCTACGAGACCAACCTCAAGCAGTATGACCAGCAGATGTGCTTCACCGACCTCTATACCGCCAACCGCCTCAATGGTTGGCAGGAGGACCAGTTTAGCGGGGCGGAGATGCTGGTGAGCGACTTTGGCCAGATCGACGAGGTGGAGCACCAGGTCGTGAAGCGCGTCAACCGCACCACCGACCACCATGGCGAGACCTATTCCTCCGCCACGGTCACGGAGATGAACCCGCAGATCTTCTCCTGGCTGGAACTCATGGACCTCAACGTCTGGCTCATCCTCGGACTGATGATCGCCGTGGCGATTGTCACGATGGTCTCGGGCCTGCTCATCATCATCCTGGAGCGCACGCAGATGATCGGCCTACTCAAGGCCCTGGGAGCCAAAAACCAGCAGGTGCGCCACGTCTTCCTGTGGTTTGCCACGTTCGTCCTGGCCAAGGGCCTTCTTTGGGGCAACGCCTTGGGCCTGGGCCTCATCGCCCTCCAGCACCTCACGGGCTTCGTGCGCCTCGATCCCCAGACCTACTACGTCAGCACGGTCCCCGTGGAGATCTCCTGGCCTATCGTCCTGGCCCTCAACGTGGCCACGCTCCTGGTCTGCGTTGCCGCCCTCGTCGTCCCCTCCTTCCTTGTCTCCCGTATCCATCCTGCCAAGAGCATGCACTACGAGTAGGGCCAATTCTCCTTACCGTTTGCGGGCCTCCTGCATACATTCCCCTCCCACGACAAAGGGCTGGATCCCGATTCGGAATCCAGCCCTTTGCCTTTATAGATGATCAGCTGCTATGGCAGCCGAGGGGAGTATTAATCGTCGCCCCAATTTTTGCTGTTCGATTGTCCCCACAAGTCTTTGTAATCGTCTTTGGACGTCTCCTCGCCGACCACATCAAATTTGCTGATGCACACATCGTTAAGACTGCCTCGGTAGACGCTGCCATGCAGAAAGCCTCCGCTGCAGAGGGAGTCGAGGATGATCACATCTATCTTGGGAGCGATATAAATCTTCTTCATTTTGTGTCGCTGTTATTGTCGTTTTGTTATTTGATAATGACTTTCTTTCCGTTTACTACATACATTCCCTTGGGCAAGCCCTCCAGGCTATTGTCGCGGCGCACCATCTGTCCGTGCATGTTGAATACGCCCTCTATGCCGCGCTTGTAGGAGGTGCTATTGCTGCTGCCGTGGATGTCGTCGATGCTCGTGGCGCTGTCCTCTACGCCGTCGATCATGAGCGAGACCGTGCTTGCGGCTAGCGGGTTGTTCAGCTCAAACCAGCAGCGGAACGCCTTCAGTCCGTATGAATATGGCTTGCCGTCGCTCATATTGCCGTGCGGCACCTGTATCAGCTTTCCCTTATACATGAAGTAGTCGCCGTTGAGGTCGTCTCTGCCCGAGATTATCTCGCCATTGTCGTATGTCTTCGCCATTGTGCCTTTGCAGACCATCTTGCCATAGTTGCCGTCGATGGTTTCGAACTGTATTTTTGATTCCCATGTGTCGGTGTCTACATGCTGCATCAGCTTCTCCCTATCGAGCGACACCATCGTGATGTCGTAGTGGTCGCCTTTCAAGGTCTTCGTCAGTCGGTTGTACTCGTCCTTAGATTTCTCGTAGTTGGTGCCCAGTCATTCGCTGTTGTCCTCGCCCTCTGATGTATAGAAGCGGTCTACGGTGTACTCTGCCGACTTCACCTGTGTATATGGCGGGTACACGATATATGGCTCGAAGGCCTTGACCATCACCGAGTCGTCGTTTTGGGGCTCCACGGTCACAAACTGCACGCTATTCTCCGTCAGCGCCGCAAGTTTTGCCACCTTTACGGCGTCTCCGAACGTACGCTTCATCTGTCCCCATGTCAGGTCGACGGGCAGAATAAGCGAGTTCCACATATTGTCGTTCAGCTTGCGGTTCAGATGCAGCACGCTGTTCTTGTATTCGTCTGTCGCCATGGTCAGATAGCGCAGGTCGGTAGACTCCTCGTCGAGAATCAGCTCCGGGTTGCGTCGCGGTCCGGCATAAAGCAGTTTGAAGTTGTCCACGGCAGTCAGCTCGTTGGCATCAGCCTCCGACTCGGTTGTAGAATCTACGTAGAAGCCTATGCGGAGAGTCACGGGATTGGCGCTTGATATTTTTTCCCCATTCGGGGCTTTGTCGAGACATATCTGCACCTGGTTCTCATACTCTCCTTCGAAGAAGGCATGTCCGATACCGGCTCCTTCGTATGTCTTGCCATTGTGTGTTTGGGCAAGCTGATAGGCATCAGCCTGACTGATACCGTCGAGGGATGCTGCTGAGTATATCTCTTTAATCGGATTGTTGTTGGCATCGAGCACTGTAATGAACATGTTTGCAAGCGGTTTGCCGTTCTTAGTGATGTTCTCCGAACTGTTCGCTGTGCTGAATCCGTTGCATCGCAGCAGGTACCATCCTCCCTTGTGTACCTTCACGTCCTGATAGAATGTGAAGCCGCGCAGGCCTTTGGTGTAGCAATAGAAAAGCTTGCCGTATTTTTGTTGATGGCCCTCAGTCCTACCTGTAAAACCCCCATCTTGGGTGTTGCTAACTTTGTCATACGTCTTATACATCGTTTCATCTCCGAAACGCACGTGGCTGTTTACATCAGTAGTTGAGCTTACGCCTCCGATTTTCCAGTTTGCAGCACCGATATCATGTATTCTGAAATCAGGACATGTGATAAGGAAAGAGGCATCGACAGCCGACTCCATATATGCAGGGGCTGTGTTGAAGAGCAAGTAATACTCATTCTTTGTAATGACCTTCCATTCCTGGTTCTTGTATTCCGGGGTGTCCTCTGCTGCCAGGTTTGTCTCATAATCGCAGAATTTATTCTCGTCGTTGGGATAAGCAGTGAGATAACCTAAATGGGTAACTGGAAGGAATGAGTTGATTTCGACGAGATACACCTTGTTCTTATCTGAATAGTCCTTGGCTTTTACAAATCTGATAGCACAATTTTCATTTCTATCCATAAATACCCCATTTACCCCATCTTTATCCTTGAAGATTCCCATATATTGGCCAGTTCCAGAACCTTCCACTTTGTTTTGCAGGAAATACGTTGATGAACCATTATTCCATCTCATATAAATGGAATATGGTGAAACATTTAGCGAGGCATGAGTACCCCACTTACCACCAATACTCAGAAACTTTTTGGCACCGACATTATACAGACACACAATCTTATCTCCGTCGGTTTCAGCCGTTCCTTTGCTTGTACAATTTGCTGACGAAGGATCAATGCCAAAAAGTTTGTCAACACCTCCAATAGTATTTTCTGTTCCGTTGTTTTCCGTCGCTTTATTTTGTGCCGAAGCCTGCCCTATGGGGACAAGAATCCACACGAGTAGCATGGCTGCGAAAAGTTTCCAAAGGCTGGATGATGCCTTGGAAGATTGCAATGTTGTAGTTCTCATAAAAATTGATCCTGTGTATAAACTTGTTTTGATTTATTTCTCTGTCCGAAGGGCATGGCGCTGCAGAGGCAGCTCCTATGGTGATAGAAGCTACTCTGTTTGCTAAGTCCTTGTCGAATGGTAATAATGGGTGGTTGTGGTCAATCAAGCCACTGGCGTATCCTGAAGATATCCTTCCCTCCTTTGCGTCTCTATGGTGTGTGTGGCGCGAAGATCTGCCTAAAAACGACCGATCCGGGCCTTGTCTCCATTTTGACGGCGCAAAATTACTGTAATTTCTCTAAACTGCCAACTTTTTATCTGTTAATTTGTATTGTTTTCATTCCAAAAGCCAGTTTTACCCCCCCCGCTCTTGATCTGTGTCAATCTCTAAGTCTTGTTTGTTCGCCAGTCTTGTAATGGTAATAACGCGCTTTTGGTGATGAAAGCTTCCTCCCTCCTGCCGTCTTCTCCTCGTGTCTTCTGCCCTCTTTTGTCCTCTTCTGTCTTGTTTCCTTTCTTCGGTAAGCCTTCGGGATTTCTTCGGGGTAGCGCATCTTATTACCCTCAAATCCGCAACTAAGCCCTTCAACGTCCTTCTTGCGTGTACACGTCCTCTCATTACTGAATTATCAGATAAATTGAGACTGATACACCCACTTCTGCCTACAACATCCCCTTACCCCACAATGCGACTTGAGGCAATACGCAGTATCATACCCATAAGTTGTAGGCGTTATCCAAAATCTGTCTGAAAAATATCTGCGTAAGCATTGTTACAGGTATAGATATTCAGCACATGCCGCCTTGACGTCCTGATCCACTTGGCTGGTACAGAGACAAACCTGAAGACAAACGCTTTTATGCGACTTGTGGCCTTGAGCCCGAACCTCTTTACGTCAAGTCTGTGGATAATGGCCTTGTAGAAGTTACGGATAAGTGCAGTAAGAAGAAGGAACACGGTGTTCTCTGCCATGAAGGATTTGGGCAATCTGTCCCACCCGAAACCATTGTTCATATCATCGAAGATACGTTCCTTTCCTCCGCGAAGATTATAGAACTCGACAATTTCTCTTGCGGAAGATTCATAGTCGTTGGTCAGGATACAACGGTATGTGTATTCTCCTTCCCAAAGATCCTGCACACCATCCATCCGTTTCTGTCTTTGAATCACAAGTCGGTGTGCTTTGCCCTTCCACTTCTCAACAAGGATAGAGCTCAATTCAAACTCAATGCCATTGATTTCCTCAGTCTTCCAGCCTCTGAGGGAAAAGATGTCATTGTAGAGCGAACCGCAGCGGTTTGCGCGGATATAAAAGGATTTGCAGTGTTTCTCTACTTCTTCTACGATTTCCTCGGAACATGATCCACAATCAGCTCTGAAACGATTGATAGTAAGTCCGTTCTGTTCAAATCTCTCAAAAAATCTCTTCAGCGTGTCCTTCTGATGGAAGCGAACATTTGTGTTGCCATCGCTATTCTCAATGCCGACAATCAAGTCGCCAATAACCGCCACGCCAGGGCGATAGCCAAGGAACTTCTTGTATGTAGGCTTTGCATCATACTTCTCTGTCTCTATGAACTGATGGTCGAAATCAACATCATACATCTCACCCTCTTTCAGTTGGCCAGATGCAAACATACAATTGAGCAGTAAAGTATTGAGAGTGTCAGCCGTATTGAAATCGTAGTTCTTACCCGCATCTGACGTGTATGAGATGTTTTCTTGCGTCAGCTCCTTTATCGCTCTGAGGATAGTATCAGAGCTACAAGTGCGAAGTGTCGGATGAAGCGAGAGATGGTTCATCAAATGAGTAGTGA
>OIUO01000057.1_pt1 | contig 37654 bp, 43 predicted proteins | sample 1586981 | NCBI WGS metagenome assembly OIUO01 (sample SAMN02674970, study PRJEB24791) | human gut metagenome, SKBSTL043 | isolation source: stool | host: Homo sapiens | place: USA
ACCGTAAGTGGTTCGGACTACGGAATGCTTGTGGAGGGCGACATTGGAAAGCTGAGTTTTCAGGGCACCCGTTATCTTGGATTCGAGCGGAACTGAACATTCCTGTTCAATTTGATAAATCGGAATTTGTGAAGGTGCATTATGGACAAATATTTAAAAGAAACAAAAATGTTAAATTATTCCAACGCAAACATACAGCAGTTAATTCGGGAAAGAAGATGGAAAAATATAAATGAATTTGAACGCTTAAAATCGATTTATGATTTTGTTAGGGATGAAATATTGTTTGGATATAATATTGATGATAATGTTCCTGCATCAAAGGTTTTGGCAGATGGTTATGGACAATGTAATACAAAAGGAACATTGTTTATGGCAATACTAAGGGCATGCAATATTCCTTGCAGGGTACATGGATTCACCATTGATAAAAAATTACAAAAGGGAGCAATGACAGGGATTGTCTATAAAAATGCACCACAAAATGTATTTCATAGTTGGGTTGAAGTTTACTTTGAGGATAGATGGTATGAGTTAGAGGCGTTTATTCTTGATAAAAAGTATTTACAAAAATTACAGGAAAAAAATAGTGATTGTAAAGGTGCATTTTGTGGTTACGGTGTAGCCGTAAAAGACTTCAAAAATCTAATTATAGATTTTGATAGAAATAATACATATATTCAGAGTGAAGGAATTAATCAAGATTTTGGAGTCTATGATTCGCCTGATGACTTGCTAAAAGCACACCATCAAGAAATGTCTGCGATAAAAGCATTTTTATATAAACACTTTGGCAGGCATTTAATGAACCGAAACGTCAAAAAAATTAGAAATTGCTAAGTTCCAGTTTGACGAGGAGGTGCTTTACATGAAAAAGAGTATATCAAGGATTATCGGTGTGATAATGTTGATTGTAGCTATTGTATTTATAGTGTTTGCATTGAACCATCCAGAAAAGAGTTTCCCTTGGAACAATACCATTACTTGGTTACTGTATGGTATATATTTTCTTGTGACAGTGGTGCTGCTTATTGCTCCTAAGATGAAAAAGTGAGAAATTCCAGTTTATCAAATAAGTAAATCATTCCATACCTCTGCGGGCAGCGATGAAACGGCTGCCCGCTCTTTTTGTACCCTGAAACCGAAAGGAGGCTTCAAATGCCAAACAAAACCGAAGAATATCTTGCACTTGCCTGCAAAACGGCAGACAGCTTTTCGCGACAGTGGGAGCACTGGGCAGAATTTCTGATCACAGCGGCACGGCTGTACAAATACAGTTACCCGGATCAGCTGATGATCTATGCCCAAAGACCGGATGCTACGGCCTGTGCCGAGTATGATGTATTACCATTCTACGCCCAGAGCGTGCAGGCTCTCGGCAAGGGCGGCAGCATCCATGTTGAACACGATGCCTGCCATGTTTTCGTAGAGTGCGCCCTCCACGTTGATGGGCGTACAGTGTCCGTTCCGCTGTTGAACGAAAAACAGCTCGTGGCACGCAGTACGGCTGAAGCTGCTGGAAAGCGGTGTGATCCATACCGTGACGCTGAAACAGACCGAGTGCCGCAAAAGGAACAAAAAAATAGCCGCCGCTGTCTACGAATATCTGGTAGACAACGATGGCGAATGGGGTAATCTGCGGTTTGACTTTGAGAACGGCACAGCCGAGATAGTAAAACTGGCAGATTGGAACACGACAACGTCCAACATCTTTGCAAAAACGGCGATCCGGTACATACAGGGATTTCCGGAAGCGAGACTGCTGAAATTTGTAGTCGTGCCGTTTTGGAAAGGCTGGACATAATTATCCACGAAGCATGACCTTTGCGCAGAACAGACCGTCCTGATAGGTAACCGTACTTGCCCCGCCGGATTTTTCTGCGATATGGCGGACGGACTGGATTCCGATGCCGTTTCCCTTGCGCTTGGACGAGCGGAAAACTCCGCTATTTTCGTTGATCTCCCCGTCAAAGGCGTTTTCCGTTTCGATCAGCACGAGCCGCGCGGCATGGACATACGCGGTGACCTTGATCTTCCGCCGGGCGGGAGCGGTGCGAAGGCTGGCTTCGAATGCGTTTTCCAGAAGATTAGACAGCACCAGACACAGATCGATCTCGTCCACAGGAAGCACCTGTGGTAAGTCGAGTTTGGCACAAAAGGGAACACCCTCACGCTTTGCAAGGGCGCAATAATGGCCGACAACACTGTCCGCTGCACGGTTTTCGCAGAAATTCATATCCAGATCCGGGATCCGGGAGACCGTTTTTGCAAGGTAAGCCTTCAGGTTATCCAGATCTCCTGCCTCGGCCAGTGCGGAGATCTGATTCAGCTGGTGGCGCATATCGTGCCGCGCCTGCCGGGTTTCTTCAATGGCGGCTTTCAGGCTTTGATAGCGCTGCTGCTGCATGGAAAGAAACTGGTTTTCCTGCTGCAACCTTGCATTCCGGTTAAGGCTGTTTGCCATCAGCAGGAAAATTGTATTGAACATGAACATCAAAAACAAAAGCGCGATGCTCATAACGATGTAGACCTGCAAGACCCGCCCTGTCCGGAGCGTTATCTGGTAGCGCGGGGTTATAAAAAGGTTCAGCAGGATGAACACCATCGGAAGCACCCAGAACACATACCACGTCTGCGCAAAATTGTCATCCTCCACCATTGCGCGCACTGCGTGGGTGGCGGGATAATAGGCTGCAGCAGCGGTCAGCCAGCAGATCACGTTATAAAAAATGCAGGCGCTAAAACAGAACCACGGCTTGTCCGGCGGCAGCTGCAGCCGGATCGTGATCGCCGTACCAACGGCGCGGGACAAGCTATTCAGGCACGCAAATACCGCGCAGACCGCCAGCGCAATCGTTCCGGACTTCCAGAGAGAGGCCTGCAATGTTTTAACATACAGAAGGCTCGCCGCAAGTGTGATAACCAGCAGGGGGAGCGCAGTCGGGCTGTTGAAACAATAGCAAAGCAGTCCGCCGCCAAGGCAAAGCCCGAACAGCAGCGGCACCTCCCATACCGCAAGCTTTGCGGAAGACTGCTTCAGATAGGAGCGCACCGGAAAATACGCGAGCAGCAGGCCCGGAAAGACCACGGTGAGCTCCAAAATCGGGCGCAGAACATCCTTCAACCCACACGCCCCCTTTGCAGCAGAAATTCCATAAACGCCTGTCGGGCGGCTTTCAAAAGCTCCTGACTGACATAGACCTGGCTGCCGTCCGTCATACAGAAGGCGGCATCCTGAAAATCGGCAGCATTCTCCATATTGATGATCGTACCGCGGCCACAAACAAAAAAGCGCGGGTCCTTTTTGAGCGGCTCTGTGAACGCCTTGAAACTCTGGCGCATGGCAAGCGTTTTGCCGGCAGTGGTGCGGATATTGATGATGTGGGCGAAATGCTCGGCGGATATGATATCACGATAGCGCAAATGGATGTCGCTGCCATCCACCTTCACCGTCAAAACCGGCTCCGGGCGGGGGAGTTTTGCGAGCATTTCATCCAACAGACCGGACAACTCGGCCTCTGAAAAGGGCTTGACCAAATAATGAAATGCCCGTACCTGAAACCCCTCGAGTGCATGGTCTGTCGAGGTGGTGGTAAAAACCAGAAGACAGTCTGCGTCTGTTTTCCGAAGTTCCTTTGCCGCGTCCATGCCGCTTAAACCATCCATGTAAATATCCAAAAATGCGGCGGTAAAGCGCTGCGCTTCTTCTGCCGCCAGAAAAGCTTCTCCGCTGTCAAATTCTAAAAGCTCTGCTTCTGTACCGCGCTGGCGCAGCTGCCGTGCCAAGCGCTCCTTCAGCAGCGTGCGCTCCGTACCAAGGTCATCGACGATCGCAAATCTCATGCTGTACCAAGAAGCTATTGTTATAGCTTCCAACCTCCTTTATAAACTCTTTCATCCTGATTATAGCACAGTTGCCCGGTTCTGTCGCAGCAGAAAACGGGATTTCGTGACGGAAACCGGGCTTTCGTGCCAAACAGCTTGAAACAGCCGCATCCGCCCGTATACTAGAGACAGAGAACCTCAACAACGGCAGAAGGAAGGAGGGTCGCTGTGTATCGAATCGCCGTGCTGACAAACAGCAGGGCGCAGGAAGCTTTTTGGGCAGAGCAGATCTTGCAGTTCTGCGCCGAGCATTGTTTATTTCCCCAAATGGATTGTTACCACGATCAGGAAAGCTTTTTTGAAGCCGCGCGCTGCGAGCCGCTGACAAATGCCGTGATCGCCCTGCCGGGGGTGGATGGATTGAATGCAGTAGAGCATCTGCACGCGCTTTGTCCCCAAACACGCGTTATCTGGTGCAGCGATCTGAATTTTTCGCTCCATGCCTTCCGGCTGCGTGCAGACTACTTTCTGCTGGAGCCAGTGACCGAAGCCGCTTTGCGGCAGGGTTTTTGCATCTGGCTGGATCAAAAAAATCCGGCAGAGCAGCGCCGACCTGACCGCAACGAACACAACAAGGAGAACGACTTATGAAAAAGAGAAAGATCATCCACTCTGCGTTGAGCTTGTCGCTGACCGCAGCATTGTGCCTTTCCATGGCCGCCTGCGGCGGTACGCAGACGCCCGCAGACAGTGTCGCCGCTTCTCAGCCCTCTGCACCGTCCGCCGTGGTGCAGCCCTCTGCTGCGGAAACGACCTCTGCGGCACTGCCTGTGAAAGCCTTGAACCCCAAGCAGGTGGAGGAAAACCCCTACATGGCCAAGAGCGATGCAAACATTCATCACGACGGCTACAACACAGATTCAACGGATGAGATCCTGCCGCTTGCGATCTATCCCGAGATCAACGTTTCCTATGAGACAACGAATGCAAATGCTTCTCCCGCTATCTATTTTGACAGCTACGGCCATGCCGTTGTGCCGCTGCTGGGCGGCATCGCTATCCGCGACCTGAACGCCGAAGAAACAAAAACGCTCGGCTATTTCTCGCCAAAGAAGCATGACGGCGGCGGTTACGTTATCCAGAGCTCCTATACCTTCCTGGACGCGTCCAACCGCATCGTCTGCCCCACGAGCAACAACCATGTGCTGATGCTCCGTGCAACAGATGAAAACGGCAATGTTCTGCCGGAATTTGAAAAGGTGCTGGACATTGATATCAAAGCTGCTGCCGAGGCCGCGCTTGGAAAAGAACTGACGCAGAATCTTCTGTCCGTGGTCTTTGACTATGACGGAAACCTCTGGTTTGCAACGGGTGGCTTCCGCATTTATCCGCAGCGCCAGCAGCAGGGCGTCATCGGCTATATTGCCCGCTCGGCCATTGATGCGATCCTGAACGGCGAGCAGACAGACCTTTCAAAGGCTGTTTTTGTCCACGAACTGACCCCCGGCGAGGGCGCTGAAAACGGCATCGCCGCCTCCAAGGACGGTGCGGTGGTCCTGACCAACCAGAACTGCTATCTTCTGCGTGCAGAAGAAGGCGTAGACGTTGTGTGGTGCACGCCCTATGAGAGCGCGGGTGCAAAGGTGAGCGGCGAAGGCGATAAGACCACCGGCGGCGGTCTTGCATGGGGCGGCGGCTGCTCTCCCACACTGACACCGAACCTTGTGCTGTTCACCGACAATCAGGATATCGTAAACCTTCTTGCGCTCGATATGAAGACCGGCGAGGTCGTGGCAAGCACCCCGGTGCTGGATGACCTGCCCGAGGGCTATCAGGTAGCCGTTGAGAACTCTGCCATCGTCTATGACGACGGCAACGGCACCGTCAGCACCATCGTCTGCAACTGGTTTGGCGCGGGCAATGCAGGTCTGGCGGACCCCAACAACGACTCCTCCATCCAGAGCTACGCTAATATTTACGACCAGAACTGGCTCATGAAAGGCAACGTTATGATCGCCCCCGGCATCGAGCGCATGGACACCGTAAAGACCACAAACGGCTACGAGATGAAGAGCATCTGGAGCCGGAACGACCTGAGCGACACTTCCATCCTGAAGCTTTCCACCGCAACGGGCTATATCTACGGCTATGTGCAGGATGTGACCACCGGGATGTGGCAGTACATCATTCTGGATTTTGAAACTGGCGAGACCGTTTTCACGATGGATGTTTCCAACAAGTACGGCTATAACAACATGGCCATTGGAATGTATGCCGGCAACAGCGGCAATGCGCTCTACTGCCCGACAGGCTATCTGGAACTGCTTCGTTTGCAGGACCGTTTCGTTTATCTGCCCGAAATGCCCTACCGCAAGGTCGAGCTTGATCAGGCAGCAAGAAATGTCCTCTCGCAGGAACAGTTTGCGCAGGACGGCGGCGAAGGCACCGTTGCAAGCTGGCGCAACACTGTGACCGTCCGCAACGTACATCCCAACACCACGGTAGCTTTCCGCATGAATAACCTGTCCGGCAGCACCTCCGGTCTGACCCTCTACGCCTATGGCGTGGACGGCAAGCTGGCAAAGGTCGATCCTGCACTGTGGTCGATCACAGACGAGGACGGCAAGGCTGTAACGGAACTTACCGCCGGTACGCTCTATGAGCTGCACGTGACCGTCGCCGATGGCGGCGCTCTTGACCTGAGCGAGGCGGAAAAGGAGATCAAAATTTCCGTTGTACTAGCGAAGTAAGACTCGAAGTAAGACTCAAGGAAGGCTCCGGTGCCAAAAGCGCCGGAGCCTTCTTCAGCCTGTCAAAAAACCATAAAGTCACCTCCCCGTTTCTGATATCATGAAAGAAACAGGGGTGTAAAGCATGCCTTAAATGATTTGCGCCCGTGCCAGCATAAATGCTGATACGGGCGCTTCTCTGTTTTACATATCTTTTGCCGAAGCTGAATACTTCCAGCCCTGCAATGCTTTGGCACACCTGAATCCATCGGCTAACAGCAATAAGTTTGAATTAGTTCCTTAAGAGAGATGTTCTTCGTTCTCCTCCGCGCAGATCGTTATGCCGGCATTGAGAGTGTCGGAAAATTCCATTCACAGCATATCGGACTGCCCGGTGGCAGTCCGATATGCTGTGATGTGCTGATAGTTCCTTGCATGAGAACTGCCGACCGTTTGCGTCCTATTTTTCAAACAGGTACAGCAGGTATCCGTAGCCCTCGGTCTCCATTTTTTCATAGGGGACGAAGCGCAGGGCCGCGCTGTTGATACAGTAGCGCACGCCGTTGGGCGACTCCGGATCGCCGGTGAACACATGACCGAGATGGGAATCTCCGGCGCGGCTTCTGACCTCTGTACGGCGCATGCCGTGGCTCAGGTCCTCCAGTACCACCACGACAGGGTCCTCGATGGGCTTTGTGAAAGCCGGCCAGCCGCAGCCGCTTTCGTACTTATCCGTGGAGGAAAAGAGCGGCTCGCCGGTGACGATATCCACATAGATGCCCTTTTCAAACTTGTCCCAGAACTCGCCCGTGAAGGCACGCTCCGTGCCGCTCTCCTGCGTAACACGGTACTGCTCTGCCGTCAGCTTGTCCCGGATGGACTCCGCCGCGGGCTTCTGATAGTCGCCCGGGTCGATGCGCAGCCGGGAAAAAAGCTCCATCTCCGCGCGCGGGATGTGGCAGTAGCCGCCCGGATTCTTTTCGAGGTAGTTCTGATGGTATTCCTCGGCGGGATAGTAGTTCTTGAGCGGGCCGATCTCCACAAAGAATTTCTCGCTGCGGCCGCGCTCGATCTCCGCGATGCGCTTCACCGTTTCTCTCGCGCTTTCATTGGTGAAGTAAACGCCGGTCTGGTACTGGCTGCCCCGGTCATTGCCCTGCCGGTTTTGTACCGTGGGGTCGATGACATAGAAGTACGCCATCAGCAGCGCGTCGAGGCTCACCTGCTCGGGGTCGTATTCCACCCGCACGGTCTCCCGAAAGCCGGTCTCTCCCTTGCAGACGGTCTTGTAATCGGCGTCCGCCTCGCAGGTGCCGTTGGCGTAGACGCTCTCGACGTCGATAACGCCGGGGATGGACTGCATCAGCTGTTCCATGCCCCAGAAGCAGCCGCCCGCCAGATAAATGACATTGTCTGTGGTATCCATATAGGTGATCTTCTCGTCGGACCGGTCAAAAGCTGCTCCGTTCATGGTTGTTCCCTGTCCGCTCTTTTCCTTCGGCACAGTCTGCTTCCCGGCGGCGCCGCCGCCCAGCAGCAGCACTGCGGCGAAAAGCAGGGTCAATACATTTTGATACATCGCGTTTTCTCCTTTCAGGTGGAATCAGGGCTCGCTCCGCCCCCGTGCCCGCCGAGGGCAATGCAATGGCGCGCAGCAGGCACTTTTTAAATCTCAGGTCAGCCCATATCGGCGGCGAGCGCCTGCTCGATGAGCTTTTGCAGCGTCTCCGCCTGCTTCTTTTCTGTGATGGCTCCTACGATGGGTTCACCCACGATATTGCCGCTGCGGTCGACCACATAGGTGGTGGGATAAGCAAAGATGTTGGTAGTAAACTTTCCCGCCTCACCATCTGAGTCAAAATACACATTCTGATAGGTGGCGCCCTTCTTGGCCAGCACGTCCTTCGCCTCGGAAATCGCTGCCTCGTCGCCGTCCAGCGTGAAGGTGTTGACGCCGATGAGCGCGCCGCCCTTGTTCGCCAGTTCCTTGTTCAGCGCGTCCAGCTCACCAAGCTCACCCACGCAGGGATTGCAGGTGGTGAACCAGAAATTCACTACGGTGACGGTGTTGCCGGAGAACAGCTCGTCGCTCTTCACCGTGTTGCCATCCAGGTCTTTACCCTCAAAGGCGGGGAACTTCTGCATACTGCCGTCGTCGGGAGGGGTGCTCGTGTCGCTGCCTGCTGGCATACTCATATCGCCGTCCATGGATTTCTGCATGATCTCGGGATACTTCTCTTCCAACTCGGTCAGCCTGTTTTCAATATCGCTGATCTCCGTGGCCGACTCCTTCAGCCACGCATACTCCTTGTCGGTGAACTGCTCTTTAGCGGCCTCGACGGTATCCAGCAGGAAGTCGCCGTAGTTTTTACCGTCCTCCTGCATGGTCATGCCCTTATCGGCCGCCATGAACACCTTCTCCCAGAGTTCGGCATTTTCCGACAGGAGCGCGTTTTCCCGCTCCAGCAGCTCCTTGTGCAGGGCGAGCGCCTCCTCGGCGCTTTTCGGCTCGCCGGTCATGGCGGAGCCGTTGCCGCTCATATCCGCCTGCTTGTCGTTGCCCTTTGCGCCGCAGGCTGCAAGGGAGAGCAGCATCATCGCGCACAGCATCAGAGCCAGTATCTTCTTTACGTTCATATTCGTTTCTCCTTAAGCTTTGTTGTTGTTTTCTCGCAGTGCCGCTGCGTTTTCTTTCTCTTTTCCATCGCCGAAGCCGTAGCGGAAGCACACGGCGTTCGTCGGACAGGCACGGATGCACATTCCGCAGCGGATGCACTCGGTATGGTTGGGCGTTTTCGTCACATCCACGTCCATCTTGCAGGCTCTGGCGCATTTCCCACAGGAGACGCACTTACTCTTGTCCACCTTCATCTGGAAAAGGGACACCCGGTTGAACAGGGCGTAGAACGCGCCCAGCGGGCAGAGCCACTTGCAGAAGGGACGGTAGAACAGTACGCTCAGCACGATCACCGACAGCAGAATGCTGAATTTCCATGTAAACAGCTTGCCCAGCGCCGCCCGGATGCCGGAATTGGCAAGGGACAGCGGGATGGCTCCCTCCAGCACACCTTGGGGGCAGAGGTATTTGCAGAAGAAGGGGTCTCCCATGCCCACATCGTTCACAAGGAACGCCGGCAGCAGGAGGACCATCACCAGCAGAACAGCGTACTTGAGGTATGTCAGGGGCTTGAGTTTCTTTGTGGAGAGCTTCTTTGTCGGGATCTTATGCAGCAGCTCCTGAAACCAGCCGAAGGGACAGAGGAAGCCGCAGATAAAGCGTCCCAGCAGCACGCCCAGCAAAATGAGAAAGCCTGTGATATAATAGGAGAAGCTGAACTTGGACGAGCCCACCACTGCCTGAAACGCCCCGATGGGGCAGGCTCCGGAGGCCGCCGGACAGGAGTAGCAGTTCAGCCCCGGCACGCAGACGGTTTTCCCAGCGCCCTGATACAGTCCTCCCTTGAGGAAGTTCGGCAGGTGCAGGTTGGTCAGCAACGTCGCACCCGCCTGAATCCAGCCCCGGAATCGGGACATGGTCTGCGAAACGCCTGAAAACTTTTTACCCAATTCCCACACACTCCAGACATAATTTAATTGCTTTGCTCAGCACTGTCGCCGCCTCGCCCCGCCAGACACCGAAGCACAGCATGGCGGCTCCGGCCATCAGCAGCGCGATCTGCGCCGCAGCCTTTTTCCCGCAGCTCATTTTTCATCACCCTTTCCGATTTTCTGCCCCCATCATAGCGCGGGAGAGTTAAAGTCTCTGTTAAGAACGAAAACTTAACGCAAACCTTATCTATTTTTGCTATAATAAAAACAACACAAAAACGGAGAAATAAAAAGGAGGGCTCTCATGCACCTTTTAGTAATTGAAGACGAACGCGCCCTGTGCGAAACCATCGTCCGCAGCCTGCGGCGGCTGGCCTATAGCGTGGACTACTGTTATGACGGGGAAAAGGCGCTGGCACTTCTGGGCGTGGAGCGCTACGATCTGGTGCTTCTGGATCTGAATCTGCCGAAAAAGGACGGCATGACGGTGCTGCGCACCCTGCGGCAGACCGACCGGGAGACGCGGGTGCTGATCCTCTCCGCCCGCAGCGAGGTGGAGGACAAGGTGCAGGGGCTGGATGCCGGGGCGAACGACTATCTGGCGAAGCCCTTCCACTTGGCGGAGCTGGAGGCCCGCATCCGCAGCCTGACCCTGCGGCAGTTCACCCAGCAGGATGTGCTGCTAAGCTGCGGAGGCCTGACCTTTGACACCCGCTCCCGCACCGCCGCCGTCAATGGGCAGACGCTGACGTTGACCCGAAAGGAAACGGGAATTCTGGAATACCTGATGGTGCATCAGGGGCGGCCCGTGAGTCAGGAGGAGCTGATGGATCACGTTTGGGACAACAGCGTGGACAGCTTCAGCAATTCCATTCGCGTCCACATCTCCGCCCTGCGCAAAAAGCTCCGCGCCGTGCTGGGCTATGACCCCATCCGCAACCGCATCGGCGAGGGCTATCTGATGGGAGGCGAGGAGGAATGAAGCGGCTTTCCTTGCAGTGGCGCATCACGCTGATGTCCGTCCTGCTCATCGGCATCACCTGCGTGGCCATGAATTTGCTGCTGTGCTCCTCCGGTGTGTACTATATGGACACCATTGCGGACAGTTTACAAGGCGGCGGCACGGTGATCCTAAATGAGGGCGGAGCGGCGAGCTTTGACCCGCAGCTCATAGCGCCCAACGAGGAGTTGACCATCGTCGTCGATGGGGTGCAGGGGCGCTTCCGCACCACCAACTGGTACATCACGGCGGCGGTAACGCTGCTCAGCGGCATCCTCGCCTATTTCGTCAGCGGACGCGCTCTCAAGCCCCTGCGCAGCTTTACCTCGCAGGTGGAGCAGGTGCAGCTGAACAATCTTGCCGATATGAGGATCGATGAAGACACTATTTCGGAGTTCCGGCAGCTGAGCCGCTCGTTCAACCAGATGCTGGAGCGGCTGAACAACGCCTTTTCCGCCCAGCGGCAGTTCACCGGCAACGCCGCCCACGAGCTGCGTACGCCGCTGGCACTAATGCAGGCGCAGTTGGAGCTGTTTTCCGCGGAGCATCCTGATGTGCGACCGGAGACGGCGGAGTTCCTCACGCTTTTGCGTGAGCAGACGGAACGGCTGACGCAGATGACCAGGACACTGCTGGAGATGAGCAATCTGCGGCAGGTGGCGCGGAACGAGCGGATCCAGCTCGCTCCCATGATCGAGGAGATCTTCACAGATCTTGCGCCACTCTCAGATAAGCTCGGCGTCACGCTGACGGCGGAGGGCGACGGCATTATGACCGGCAGCGATGCACTGATCTACCGGCTGATCTTCAACCTGACGGAGAATGCTGTCAAGTACAACCGGCCGGGTGGCTCGGTACGGGTTTCTGTCACTCAGGAGTTGGAAAAGCTCCTGCTCCGCGTCACCGACACCGGCTGCGGCATCCCGGAGGTGTATCAGCGCAGTATCTTCCAGCCTTTCTTCCGGGTGGACAAGTCTCGCAGCCGGGAATACGGTGGCGCAGGACTGGGACTCTCACTGGTATGGGAGATCGCCGACCTCCACGGCGGCTCCGTTTGGGTGGAGGAAAGCTCGGACAAGGGCACGACCATCGCGGTGGAGCTGCCGGCAGGGGCGAAAAACGATTCCTCCGGCGCGGATATCCCATAATAGTCCTCGGCGGTTTCATGATGATCGTTTTTCAACCTCCACAATGTTATCGCAGCAGCTCTCAATCAGCTCCCTGTTGTGGGTGATCACGAGAATGGTTCTGCCGCTCCGCACCTCGCTTTTCAGCCTTTCTGCGATCAGGCGCATAATTCTGCCCGTCAAGACCGCTGGGTGACTCATCAAGAATCAGTATCCTTCCTTTGAAGCATTCTCCAAAGCTATTGCTGATTATATCGACTATTACAATAACAGCAGGATCCAAGAGAAAACAAAATGGATGCCTCCCTCTAAATTCAGGGAAGCATCCATGATGGAAGCTTAATTATTCAATTTTGAACCGGTGTCCAGAAAACCGGGTACATATCAAAAAAGAACCTCCTTTTGCTATAATTAGAAGCGGGTAACGCCAACCGCATAGGGCCTTTGGTTCGGCCTACTTTTTGGAGCTGGGCCTCTCGTGCCAGCAGCTCGAACAGAATATCCCGGCCCTCTTCACCGACCCCGCGTGCGGCCATGTGCTGCGGGCGAAAGGCTTCGTGCAGGACGAGAACGGCTGGGTGGAGCTGAACGCCACCGCCGACGGCCTGACGGCAAACGCTATCCCCAAGGGGCAGGAAGTGCTCATCGTGATCGGGGAGGGGCTGGAGAAAGAACGGATTGAGGCGAGATTAAAGGGGTAAGGCAATCCCCGTATATCGTTGTATCTTTCCATAAATAGTTTGTCTCCCGCCCAAAGCAGGCGTATAATAGGGGAAAAGAAACGCTAAAGGAGAATCCCCTATGAACGGCACCGCATTGCGCAAACCGACTGCCCGGCGGGTGGTGGGCATGGTGGCGGGCATCGTCATCATCGCCCTTGGCATTGCGCTTTTCAAGCAGTCCCACCTCGGCAACGACTCCATCAGCGCCCTGAACATGCGGCTGGCGGAGCTGCTCGGCATCTCGCTGGGCACCCAGAACCTGTGCACGAACATCCTGTTTTTCCTGCTGGAATTCTGGTTCGGGCGCAAGTACATCGGCCTTGGCACCTTGATCTGTGCGTTCTGCCTTGGGCCCTTCATCCAGTTCTTCGATCGGACGTTCTCCCAGAAGGTGCTGCAATACAAACCGAACAATTGAGAACCCCCGCGGCGTCAAATCATACGCTGCGGGGGTCTTTTTTATTGCTGCCGTTAAGCAGAAAATGAAAATGAAGGAGATTTATCTTTCAAAACCGCCTGTGGATTGCTGCGGCGATGGGGAGCCATAACAAACCCATCAGACAGGCTTTGGAAGAAGTAAATGGAAAACCAGCAAGGATGCATTTGAAATTTATCCCCGAACAAATGAACTCTGCTATAATGCGGGTGCGACATATGAGGCCGACAGAATTTTGAAAGAATTGCCAGAGACATTGGAAGTACGTAAGTCCAGAGACTGCCTGATGATGAATCTGGAAGAGGCGCAGAAGTTCTTTGGTATCACTTTTAAGAAATCGTTATTTCCATGGCTTTCAAAGATTTTTGCATAAAATGCTTTGAAAGAGATGCTTGTTGGACATTACTTTCGATAAAATGAACCTCAGAAGGGAAAAAATATATTTCTGAGGAGGACAAAACAATGTCAAACGGTGATTATGGTTACTTCGGCAAAGGTGATACGGGCTATGCCCAGTACATGACGGCGTTCAACCGCAACTTCGGCGGCTCGTCCGGCGGTGGTGGTGGCGGAAACCACAACAACAATGGCGGTGGCGGCGGGGACGGCAGCGGGTGCGGCTGCCTGATCGCTATTGCAGTGGTCGTGGTGCTGATCCTGATCATCTTGGGTGGTTGAATCAATCCCTGCAGGTGAAACACAGGTTTTCCCTGTGGGAATTTTTCGAATCTGCTTGTAAAAAACGGCGGTCTATGGTAGCATGAAATCAAAGAAAAACAGGAGGGCTTACACATGGTTTTACTGGTTGTGGATACACAGAAAGGTATCGTGGATGAACGCCTGTATGCGTTTGAAACGTTTGTCAGCAACATCAAGGAGCTAATCCGGACTGCCCGCGAACAGGGAATCGAGGTCGTCTATGTCCAGCATGACGATGGGCCCGGTACAGGCTTTTCCATCGGAGACGATGAATTTGAGGTCTATTCCGGGTTTGCACCGCTGCTGACTGAAAAACGGTTCGTCAAAACCGTATGCAGCGCGTTCAAAAAAGAAAGCGGTCTGCTGGAATATCTGACGGAAAAAGGCGAAAAAGATGTGATGGTCTGCGGCATCATGACCGACTTCTGCATCAATGCAACGGTGGAGGCGGGCTTTGAGCATGGCCTGCACATGATCGTTCCTGCCTATGCAAATTCCACGCAGGACAACGAGTACATGACGGGGGAGCAGAGCTATCGCTATTACAATGAATTCCTCTGGCCAGATTGTTATGCCGATTGCGTGCCTATGGAGAAAGCGTTGGAACTGCTCAAAAAATGATTTCTGAAAAAGTAAAAAATCAGATTCAAGTGGTGCAGGGTGATATTACCAAACTGGACTGTGACGGCATCGTGAATGCGGCCAATCGCAGTCTGCTGGGTGGCGGCGGTGTGGATGGTGCCATCCACCGGGCAGCAGGGCCGGAACTGTTGGCGGAGTGCCGCACGCTGCACGGCTGCCGCACCGGAGAAGCAAAAATCACTAAGGGCTACCGGTTGAAAGCAAAGTATATCATTCATACGGTAGGCCCGATATATTCCGGCACAGCAGAGGATGCTACGCAGCTGGCGGACTGCTACCGCAATTCGCTGAACCTTGCCAAAGAGCATGATGTTCATAGCATTGCGTTCCCGGCAATTTCGACCGGCGTGTATGGCTACCCGCTGGAAGATGCCACGGAGATTGCAGTCAAAACAGTGGCACAGTGGCTGGAAGATCACGCGGATTACGCCATGCAGGTGATTTTCTGCTGCTTCGATGCCCGGACGGAGCGGGTGTATCAGGCAAGGCTGTAACCGGAAGAGGTGTGAGAGATCAGGGGGCACCGTTTGCGGATGTGTTTCTGGTGAACCTGATTTTGTCCGATGAGGACAGTGAACGGGCCTGCATCGTGGATGTGGGGGATACGGGCATGAGCTATGTCATTCCATGGAGCAGCATCCCGAAAGACCTGCAGGAATCGCTGCACCGCTATGTATCGGAAGCGGAGGGAAAGCTCTGTGGCTACTGCAAGGAAGAACTCTGCAACAGTGAAAGCGGCAGGATGGTCGTGGAACTGTATCTTGGTAAACAGGATGGGCATGGCTCCCGAATCCTGTACTGAAAATGGAGTAAAGATTGAAATACAGAGAAATCGCAGACGGCATTTTTGTTGACCGTCCCAACCGCTTTATTGCCCATGTGGGAGTGAATGGAGCGGTGGAAAACGTCCATGTCAAGAACACCGGGCGGTGCAAGGAACTGCTACTGCCCGGTACGGCGGTTCGGCTGGAAGTGTCAGATAACCCGAAACGCAAAACAAAATACGACCTTGTGGCGGTACATAAGCAGGGGCTTGGTTGGGTCAACATGGACAGTCAGGCACCCAACAAGGTAGTAGGAGAGTGGCTTGCAAAACAGGGCTACGACTATATCAGGCCGGAATTCACCTATGGGAAGTCCCGCATCGACTTTTATATGGAAAAGGGCGAGCAAAAGTATCTGATGGAAGTCAAGGGCTGCACACTGGAAGTGGACGGTATAGGCTACTTCCCGGATGCACCTACCGAGCGCGGCGTGAAGCACCTGCACGAGCTGGCGCAGGCACAGCGGACAGGATATCAGTGCGCTGTGGCCTTTGTGATTCAGATGGAAGGCATCACCGAGGTGCGGCCAAATGTCAGCACGCAGCCGGAGTTTGGCACGGCACTGGCCGAGGCCAAAGCCGCAGGTGTGCAAGTGCTGTTTTTGCTCTGCCATGTAGGGCGGGATAGTCTGGAAATCGTGGAGCAGCGGGAAGGGTGAAGACGGCAGAAAAACGCTTTGCGTGATTCAGTCACAGAAATCATAAATAGGAAATGTTATCATATAGATACAAGAAACACACCGATAACATTCCAATGGAGGATTTCGATATGAAGGCAAAGTTTTACATCTGCAATCACTGTGGCAACCTCGTCACTACCATCCATAACGCAGGCGTTCCGCTGGTCTGCTGCGGGGAGAAAATGAAAGAGCTGGTTCCCAATACGGTGGAAGCCAGCGGCGAGAAGCATCTGCCGGTGGCAGAGCTTTCCGGCAGTCGTCTCACGGTCACAGTGGGCGCGGTGGAGCACCCCATGGCGGATGTTCACTATATTCAGTGGATCTTTGTGGAGACTGAGAACGGCGGGCAGATCCGCTATCTGAATCCGGGGCAGGCTCCCAACGCGGTGTTTGAACTGGGAAGTGAAAAGCCAGTGGCCGTTTACGCATACTGCAATCTGCATGGGCTCTGGATGACGAAACTCTGATACAATCAATGCAAACGGGGAGTGATTTGATGTCACTCCCTGTTTTTTGATGAGAACTTTATGCGGTTCTTTTGGTTCGGAACTGTGTGCAAATAGGGTGGATAAAATGAATGGACACACTTATTGTGTTTGTTAAACGCTGACAGCGTTTAATTTTTTTTTTGCGTGGAATCGTGAAAATAAGACCTGTGAAAAACGTAGAAAATTTGATGTATTTTCGCTGCAAACTGAGACATATTGATGTTTTTGAAATGAGTTTATAGTGAAATATGTGTAATTCGAGTGCAGATATTCATTCTTGTGAGTTTGTTGTGTGAATTTGTCACGTTCCGACGCAAAAAAGGACTTGACGGAAAAATACTCTGTGGTAATTTATGAGCAAATTCGCTTTTGTGAAATAAAGTCGAATTTGAATCCGCATGCATTATCCTGGTATAACAACCATCTGAGGGAAAGGCTGACGTTTCTTGCACAGGAATTAGAAAAGATTACGGCGGACCTCCCGGTATGGGGATAGGAAAAGCAAAATCCTCTTTTTCAATGCCCAAAAGCGTGGTAGAATAGGGAAAAGATTCAGTATCTGAAAAACGGAGCGCGCAACAATGAAGATTCTGGTCAGCGCCTGCCTGCTGGGCGAAAACTGCAAATACAGCGGCGGAAACAATTACAATCAGGCGGTCTGTGATTTTGCGCGGGGACATCAGGTGGTTCCGGTCTGCCCGGAGGTTTTGGGCGGCCTGCCCACACCGCGGTGCCCGGCGGAAATCGTGCAGGGCGTTGTCACGAACAAAGAGGGCATCAATGTGGACCGGGAGTTCCGAGCGGGCGCAGCCAAGGCCCTTGCCATTGCAAAAGAAAATGGGGTGGAGCTTGCCATCCTGCAATCCCGCAGCCCCAGCTGCGGCGTGAAGGAAATCTACGACGGAACGTTTTCTGGGACAAAGATTCCCGGACAGGGCGTTTTTGCCAAGATGCTGATGGACGAAAGCGTCCGTGTTCTGGATGCCGGGGAATTGCCTAAAATTATCTTGAAAAATGAGGACGGAAAATGTCAATCAAACTGATTTGCAGCGACATTGACGGTACGCTGCTGCAATACGGAAAAAAGGAACTGGAAAGCGAGATTTTTGAACAGATACGGGAGCTGCATCGGCGCGGCATTCTGTTTTGCCCGGCATCCGGTCGGCAGTATACCAGCCTGCGCAAGCTCTTTGCACCGGTGGCGGACTGCTGTGTGTTTCTCTGCGAAAACGGCGGCGTGATCTATAAGGACGAACAGTGCATCGCCAAGAATCCGATGCCCCGTGCATTGGCCGAAGAAATCGCCAACGACCTGTGGACCCGCAGCGACGGGCAGGGCGAAGTGATGCTTTCCGGCCAGAATACTGCATACCTGATGGAGCGGGGTCTGGGAATGCTCCAGCGTATTCAGTTCATCGGGAACAATTATCAAATCATCCATGACCCTTCCGAGGTGCCGGAGGAGATCACAAAAGTATCGGTGTATCTGCACGAAGGCGTAGAATCTTACACGGAACGGTTTGTCCCACGATGGAAAGAGGCGAACTGCGCTGTGGCAGGGCCGTACTGGATCGACACCACCTTTGCCAACAAGGGCATCGGTGTGCGCAGCATCTGCAAAACTCTGGACATCGCCCTTGCCGATGTGATGGCTTTTGGCGACAATTATAACGATGTGTCGATGCTGGACATTGTGGGTGTGCCCTACATTATGGATGGTGCCGCCGCACCGCTGCGGGAAAAGTACCCGAACCATACACCCCGCCCGGAGGATGTGCTGCGGGAGTTCTTGAAGCAGAACTGAATTTTGCACGCATGTGTGCAAAATTCAAAATGATACGATATAAGGAAATATTTTGACATGACGAAAGTGCTTTTCATCTGCCATGGGAACATTTGCCGCAGCCCAATGGCCGAATTTGTAATGAAAGACCTTGTGGCCAAAGCCGGGCTTTCTGATAAATTTGAAATCGCATCCGCGGCCACCAGCACCGAGGAGATCGGCAACCCGGTCTATCCGCCCGCCCGGCGGAAGCTGGCCGAGCACGGCATCTCCTGCGAGGGTAAAACCGCCCGGCAGATGACCCGGCGGGATTACGAAACCTACGATTACCTGATCGCCATGGATCACAACAACCTGCGCAATATGGCGCGTTTTGTGGGCAGCGACCCGGAGCATAAAGTGTCTCTGCTGATGGATCATACCCGCCGCCCCGGCGATGTGGCCGACCCATGGTATACCGGGGACTTTGAAGCTACCTGGCAGGATGTGCTGGAAGGCTGCACGGCTCTGCTGGAAGAACTGCGCTGACAGGAGAATTTTATGACAGAGCGTTATTGTGAGGGTGAACGGTTTGCTGACCTGTCGTTCACCGAGGAGGCTTTTGAGGATTGCGACTTTACCGACTGCGTGTTTGCGGATTGCTCCTTTACCAAATGCGAGCTGGATTATACCACGCTGAATGAGTGCAAATTCGCGCGGTGTGAGATCACAGGTCTGCGCAGCACCCATTCCTCGGTGCAGTCGCTGGATTTTGAGGACTGCCGTTTGCAGGAAATCGAGTGGGCACCGCTGATGTCCAACGGTGCCTTCCCGGACCCTATCCACACGCTGAAAGAGTGCAGTCTGAAATATAATACCTTCACCGAAATGAACTTTAACCGCTTCGACTTTTCGGACGGCAACGAAATTGTCGGCTCCATGTTTGCCAAATGCGAGATGCAGCTGGCGAATTTCAAGAGTGTAGAACTTCACGAAACGGAGTTCTACCAGTGTGATCTGTGCAAGGCGGATTTCCGGGATGCTACAGGCTATAAGGTGGACATTCTGGGCAGCCGCCTGAAAGATGCGAAATTTTCGCTGCCGGAAGCGGTGAATCTGCTGGCAGATTTGAAGATCAAGCTGTCGTAAGAAGGAGAGAAAATGCGTCAACTCATCATTGCACGAAAAGATCTGCAGATGTCGCCTGGCAAGCTGGCGGCGCAGTGCTGCCACGCTTCGCTGGCGTTCCTCACCGACCCCATCGGCATGGGACAGGGCGTGGAACCCATCGAGAAAGACGGAGAAATTACCGGCTATCGGGCAGAAGTCATGTTGGAGAAAGCAACCTATGAAGAATGGTTCGATGGCTCTTTTACCAAAACTATCTGCGGGGCAAAGAACCGCAATCAACTGCTGAAAGCAAAGACAATTGCCGAGGAATTGGGCCTTGTGGAAAACAGAGACTTCTTCCTTATCCGGGATGCCTGCCACACCGAGCTGGAGCCGGAAGAATTTGATGAAAACGGAGAAGGCATGACCCTGACCTGCATCGGTTTCCGCCCGCTGCCGGATGAAATTGCACATCAGATCAGCCATAAATTTCATTTGTATTGATTCCTGATTTACGGAATACGAAAGAAAGTCCCGGCCATTCTCCTGTGATTTGCAGGAAAATGGTCGGGATAGTTTGCTTTTTATTGAAGATTCATCCATGCCGCCAGCGCGTCCGCTGTCTGCTGTTGCTGTTCCTCGGCAGAGATGGTGGGTGTGCCATCGCCCTTCTGGGCACCGTAGCTGCCGAATCCGGCATGACAGCCGCCGTCAATGACCGTTTCGGTAGTGTCCTGCGGAAGATTTATGCGGTCGGCTTCGTACTTTTCGCGGTTCAGTACGCCGTCCTCGCTGCCGTAGGCGGCATAGACCCGCAGGCCGCTGTCGGTCAGGTCGGCGGTGGAGTAGGCCGCCAGCAGCACCAGACCGTCCAGTTCATCGGTGTGCTTGGCCGCATAGCTTGCCGCCATGGCCCCGCCCAGCGAGTGCCCACCGATGTACCAGTCTGTGACTTCGGAAAAGCGTTCCGGGAGGCTGTCCGCCGCGTTCCTATCCAGCACGGCCAGATTGCAGGGCATCTTTACCAGCACGCACAGAATGCCGTCCTCGGCAAGGTCGTGCAGGAGGGGAGCATAGGCGGTGTTTTCCACCTTTATTTTATAAGCATTTTCCACAGTCACTGCAGCCGTTGCAGATCAACTTGCTGCCGCAGGTCTCGCAGTTTGCGCGGAAATGGGGCACATAGAGATCTTCCTGCGGGATGGGGTAGCCCCAGTCGTCCACGAGGTCAAAATGAATGGGCCTGCCCTGATAGTTCATGCCGGATTTATAAGCCATTCGGCTTTGCAGCTGCTTGTTTGGCAGGTGGTAGCGCCTGCCGTCCTTGATGAACACGGTGCCGGTCTCGATAAAGCAGAAGGTCACATTGGCATCCACGCATTCCTGCCGGAGAGACTTGACCCAATCAAAATTGCAGGGGCGGGCACCATCATAGTTTTCGCCGCCGCAGATGACTTGTTCGATCTGCCCGGCGGTAAGGTACTGCCGGATACTCACCGGTCCGATGAAGGGCGCGCACATGATGACCTTGTGCTTGAAGGGCAGGTCAAACAGAATGGGAATGCGCTCATCGGCGCGGCGCTGATTTTCACAAGTGACGTTGAAAAAGATGTTGTCCCAACCGCTGCCCCAGTCCGGCGGCAGGCACTCCCGCGCCCGCTGCGGCCGTTTGGTGAGCAGAAAAAACACCACATCGCTGCGCTGGCGCATGATGTCCCACGCCTCAGCCCGCCACGGATCGGCTTCTTCCAAGAAGAAATCCGAGGTCATGCAGACCCGGATCTGCTCACCACTCTGGATTTTGTAGTGTCCGGTGCGGTCTTTCTGGAGCGGATAGGAAAAGCCGCTTTTCGTTTTGTAGATCTCGGCTCCGTTCTGGTCCCGCATCCGGTCGAGAAAATACATGTAGCAGTTCTGGCAGCCCTCGCTGCACTTGACGCAGCCGTGCCATGGATTCCAGATGTCGTGCAGGAAGCTCACCCTCTTTCTGTACCTATTATTATAATAGCTGCGCGGACAGGAAACAAGAGCACCCCTTGCACCGCCCCGCCGGATGTGATAGGATGAAGAAAACCATGCGAGGGAGGGACTATCATGCCGTTTCTGATGATCCGTAACGACATCACCAAAGTGGCGGCGGATGCCATTGTCAACCCGGCCAACCGGAACCTTTTGCAGGGCAGCGGCACCAGCCGTGCCATCTATCAGGCGGCAGGGGAGCAGGAGCTGACCGCCGCCTGCGAAGCCATCGGGCATTGCGATTTGGGAAAGGCGGTGTGCACCCCGGCGTTCGGACTGCCTGCAAAGTATATCTTCCATGCGGTGTGCCCGGCATGGCACGGCGGATTTTTTGGCGAAGCTGAACAATTAGCCGGTGCATACCACTCCGCATTGGAATTAGCCGCAGAGTACCACTGCGAGAGCGTGGCCTTTCCGCTGCTGTCCAGCGGAAACTATGGCTACCCCAAAGAACAGGCCTTCCGCATTGCGGTGGACACCATCACACAGTACGTCATGGAGCACGACCTGACCGTGTATCTGGTGCTTTACGACCGGCACTCGCTGGCTGTGAGCCGGAAGCTGTTCGCCTCGGTGGAGGAGTACATTGACGACCACTATGTACAGCTACAATGATAGCCATTGGGGGATTGTGATTGGTCAGGGCTGAAAAGGGCTTTCATAATTTGCTGCAGCGCATCATGTCCTCAAAGGACGATTTGATGGATGTGTAGGCATAAGCTGTAAAAAGAAGCATGGACGCCCCCGAAAAGGAGAGCGTCCATGCTTCTTGCTGTATCCGAATGGAGGAGATTGCGAAATCAGCGATTGTCCGGGCAGACGATTTCCAGCATCTGATCGAAAACCTCTTCCATCTGCCGCACCAGTGTGAACTGGGTGCGGGCGCGGTCGAGGTTGTGATCCGGGCGAGCAATATGGAAATAATGGTCACCCTCTAGATAGTCAGTCAGAAAACGGATGCCGCATTCCAGCGTCATGAGCCTTGCACCCCATGCAAGGCTCTTTTTTTCTGCCATGCTCATGGATGCTCCGGCAGTGGAGAGATACCCTTTGGCGAACACTTCGTACAGATGCAGGTCAAAATGGACTTTGCTCTGGTCAGGTTCGTCCTCAGCGCAGTCGTTGGCACCGGTGCGGATGGAATCGCCGAAGTCGTAGGCCGAAAGTCCCGGCATCACGGTGTCGAGGTCAATGACGCAGATGCCTTTTCCGGTGGCGGCGTCGATTAGGACATTGTTGATCTTGGTATCGTTATGGGTGACGCGCAAGGGAATTTCCCCGGCGGCAAGCTGGTCGAGCAGGACATGGCAGTCTTTCTCCCGCGCATGGATAAATTCGATTTCCGACGTGATATTTTTTGCCCGGCCCAGTGCATCGGCGGCGAGGGCTTTTTCAAAATTAGCATAGCGGTTGGGCGTGTCGTGGAAGCGGGCGATGGTTTCGTGGAGGGTGGAGGCCGGGTAATCCGCCAGCTGGTTCTGGAATTTGCCCAGTGTCTCGGCCACGGTGCGGAAGTCGGCTTCGCTGCCGACCTGCTGCAAACAGATGGTATCTTCTACAAAGTCATAGGCACGCCATGCGCCGCCGTCTGCATCCAGATAGCAAGTCGACCCCGACAAAGTTGGGATGACATTCAGCGTTTCCCGTGCTGGGTCGCCGCCCTCGGCAAGAATTTTCGCCCGCAGATGCCGGGTCACGCCGCAGACATTCTCCATCAGGCCCACCGGGTTAGTAAAGGTATCTGTGTTGATGCGCTGCAAAATAAAGCGTTTGGAATGATCTTCCCGCCAGACCACAAAGGTGTCGTTGATATGCCCCTCACCATAGTGGTGAGCATCGCAGAGCACAGGCCCGCCAAAATCAAAGGCATTTGCAGCAGACTGGAGCAGAGAAAGGGTAACGGATTTCATCATAAATTCCTCGTTTTCGTTATACTTCATGCCGTTTTGACGGGGCAGGGCGTTGTCCCTGCCGCACCTGACGGCGGTATTCATTGGGGGTCAAGCCTTCCGCCTTGCGGAAGCATTGGGAAAAATAGCTGGGAGAGGAAAAGCCCATCAACTCGCTGATCTGCGCCAGACTGTAACCGGTGTTGCCCAGCATGTGCTTGCTCTCCTCGATGCGGCGGCGGTTCAGGTAGGTGATGGGGGAAATGCCGTATTCCCTCTGAAATGTGTGGGCCAGATAGTATTTGTTCAGGTGGGCGATCTCGGCCAGGAGGTCCAGCGAGACGTCCTCCCGGAAGTTGGCGTCCAGATACCGTTTGACCTCCGCACACTCCCGGTTTTCGGTCCGGGGGGCTTCCTCCAGCTGCAGCGAGAGGGTGGTGCAGCGCACCACCCAGATCAGCAGCACCTCCAGCAGGTCCTGACAAACGGTCTCGCAGCCGTCCAGGCTGCGGTCGGCCTCCGCCAGCAGCATGTGCAGCAGAGTGACCATCCGCTCCCGGTTCTCGCGGCAGTTGAAGATGGCGTAGGAGGTATCTGCCCGGTTGAACAAAAACTCCATCTTGTCCACACCCAGCACGATGTATTCCAGCGGGGAGGCGTTGAGGCTCAGCTCCGTGTGCTCCACCTGGGGGTTCACGATGACCAGATCGTCCGGCTTTACCGGGAACAGCTGCCCGGCAAGGTAGAACTGTCCCTCGCCGCTGAGGCAGTAGAACAGCTCTGTGCAGGAATGGGTGTGGGCAGTGCTGTTCCAATCGCCGCCAAATTTGCTTTTGCTGATGTACAGCAGCCGGAAGGATTCCCGTGGAGCGGGAGCATGGCGGATATCAAATCGCTCGGTACTCATAAATGGCTCCTTTTGAGGCAAAGAACAAAAAACATAAAAATAAAAGCAAGATACTAAAAATACGAGCCTAAAAACGATGCGTTGCTTCGTGCGTTTTTTCTTATTATAGAGGCAATGAAGAAAAAAAGCAAGCCCTGATTTTAGGCTAATTTTTATATTTTTGTTTCTCGAGTCCCTTTGAAATATGTCAAAATGGTTACAGGTTTGGGATTGTGCTGAAACTTTTAAAAGATTTTTAGCACTTTTGCTGGAAGAATTTTTCAAAAAGCAATATCTATAAAAAATGAAACAACAAACCTCTTGAGCAAAGAAGCGAAAGAATTTATATTGGAGGCAGAAAAACACACAGTTCTTCGGGCAAAGCCTGTTTGCCCGGCTGTGTTTGAACGGAACAAAATGATGGAGGCAACACAGTATGAATCGTATTTCTCGTCGTAATTTCCTGAAAGCGGCCGGCGTTGGCGCCGCTGCACTGGGTCTGGCTGCCTGCGGCGGCTCTTCCAGCTCCACCGCATCCAGCGTGGCATCCTCCACCGCCGCTTCTTCCGCAGCGGCGGCTGCAGACGTTACCATCAAGGTAGCCGCCATCGAGACCGGCTACGGCGCTGAGATGTGGAAGAAGGTCGCCGAGGCCTTTACCGCACAGACCGGCATCAAGGTGGACCTGACCACCGACAAGAAGCTGGAGGACGTCATCGGCCCCTCCATGCAGGGCGGCGACTACCCCGACGTGGTCCATCTGGCCACCGGCCGTGAGGCTGCCCTGACCGAGCAGTTCATCAAGGGCAACCTGATCGCCGACATCACCGATGTGCTGAGCATGACCGTGCCCGGCGAGAGCAAGAAGGTGAGCGAGAAAATCGCCGGCGGCTTTACCGACACCTCCCTGACCAACCCCTACGGCGACGGCAAAACCTATCTGGCTCCCATGTTCTACAGCCCCTGCGGCCTGTTCTACAACGCCGGTTTCCTGAAGGAAAAGGGCTGGGACGTGCCCAAGACCTGGGACGAGATGTGGGCACTGGGCGACAAGGCTGCCGCTGAGGGCACCTACCTGTTCACCTACCCCACCACCGGCTACTTCGACGCCTTCTTCTATGCGCTGATGTACGCTGCCGGCGGCCCGGAGTTCTTCAACAAGGCTACCCACTACGAAGAAGGCATCTGGGACACCCCCGAGGCAAAGACCTGCTTTGATATCGTAGCAAAGCTGGCTTCCTACACCAACCCCATCACCCCCGCACAGGCCAACGATCAGGACTTTACCCAGAACCAGCAGCTGGTGCTGGACAACAAGGCCCTGTTCATGCCTAACGGCACCTGGATCGTGGGCGAGATGGCCGAGGCTCCCCGTGCAGACGGCTTTGAGTGGGGCATGACCGCCCTGCCCGCTGTCAAGGCCGGCGGCGATGGTTATAGCTACACCTGGTTCGAGCAGGCATGGATCCCCGCCGGTGCCGAGCATCAGGATGCCGCCAAGCAGTTCGTGGCTTACCTGTACAGCGATGAAGCCTGCAAGCTGTTTGCCGAGAGCGGCGCTATCCAGCCTGTGCTGGGCATCGCCGACAGTCTGGAAGGCGACAACAAGATGTTCTACTCCATCTACGACAACGGCGCAAAGGCCGCCATGGGCAACTTTGCAGCCTTCAGTGCCATCCCCGGCGTAGAAGTGCGCACCGTGTTCTTCGACCCTGTCAACTCTCTGGTGTCCGGCAGCATGACCGAGCAGCAGTGGATCGACGGCATCAAGTCCGCCAGCGACCAGATGCGCGCCAACATCATCGAGTAATTAAGCCCTGCCCAGCGGGGGCGGTTTTTACCGCCTCCGCTTTTTTGGGCTGTACAGTACCATCAAGAAAGGAGCGGTCAATCCCCTATGAGAACGGATAAAAGCCGCAAACGGTTCGTATTCCTCTGTGTGGCACCGGCTACCATCCTGTTTTTCCTCTTTATGATCCTGCCCACCCTCAACGTGTTCCGCATGAGTTTGTATGAGCGGGGTGCCTATTCTCCCAATGAGACCTTTGTGGGGCTTAAAAACTTCCAGCATCTGCTGCGGGACGCCCAGTTCATCCGCTCCATGCAGAATATGATCCTGCTGGTGGTAACGGTCACCCTGATCACTTTCGCCTTTGCGCTGGTATTTGCCGCCATCCTCACCCGGGAGAAGATCAAAGGCCAGAACTTTTTCCGCATCATCTTCTACATCCCCAACATCCTGTCGGTGGTCGTCATCTCCGGCATCTTCTCTGCCATCTATAAGCCGGAAAACGGCATGCTGAACAGCATCATCGGCCTGTTCCGCAACATGAGCGACCCCATCCTGTGGAAGGGCGAAAAACTGGTCATCCCCTCCATCATCATTGCCATGGTGTGGCAGGCCATCGGCTACTACATGGTCATGTACATGGCCTCCATGTCTGCCGTGCCCATCAGCCTGTACGAGAGCGCCAATCTGGACGGTGCCGGGCGGCTGACCCAGTTCTTCCAGATCACCATCCCCCTCATCTGGACGAATATCCGCACCACCCTCACCTTCTTTATCATCTCCACCATCAACATGGCCTTCCTCTTCGTCAAGGCCATGACCAGCGGCGGGCCCAACGGCGCATCGGATGTGGCACTGAGCTATATGTACAGCCAGAAAGACGCTGGCCTGTATGGTTACAGTATGGCTATCGGCGTGGTAATCTTCCTGTTCTCGTTTGCCCTGTCCGCCTGTGTCAACAAGGTCACCAACCGCGATACGCTGGAATTTTAAGGAGGGAAGAAGATGCAGAATACCACCGAAAAATCTTCCCGCTCTGCGGAAGGTCTGTACAAGTTTTTCATCTATTTTGTGCTGGTTCTGCTGGCCGTTACCATCATCGTGCCGGTGGCATGGGTATTCATGGCCTCCATCAAGCAGAACGCCGAGTTCTACGGCAACCCCTGGGCACTGCCCGCCGGGTTTTATTGGCAGAACTTTGTCAACGCATGGAATGGTGCCCAAATGGGCGAATATATGCTCAACTCGGTCATCGTCACCGCGCTGGCGCTGGCACTGCTGCTGGTCGTTGCCCTGCCCGCCGCCTACTGCCTGTCCCGCTTCCACTTCAAGGGGCGCAGGGTACTGAACACCCTGTTCATGGCGGGCCTGTTCATCAACGTGAACTACATCGTGGTGCCCATCTTTTTGATGCTGCGGGACAGCGATGTGTGGCTGAAAAGCCATTTCGGCAGCGGCTTTCTGCTGAACAATCTGGTGGTGCTGGCGGTGGTATACGCCGCCACCGCGCTGCCCTTTACCATCTACCTGCTGTCGGGCTACTTTGCCACCCTGCCCCACGATTTTGAGGAGGCCGCCTACATCGACGGTGCAAGCTACTTTTCCACCATGACCCGCATCATCTTCCCCATGGCAAAGCCCTCCATCATCACCATTATCCTGTTCAACTTCCTGTCCTTCTGGAACGAGTATATCATCTCCATGACTCTGATGAGCTCCACCAAGGCACCCCGCACTCTGCCGGTCGGTCTTTTGAACCTGATGCAGGCGCAGCAGAGCGCCGCCCAGTACGGTACCATGTACGCAGGCCTTGTGCTGGTGATGCTGCCCACCCTGATTTTGTACATCTGCGTGCAGCGGCAGCTGACGCAGGGCATGACCGTGGGCGGCCTGAAAGGTTAAGGTGACAGACGATGAAAGCATATTGGAAAAACCATCCCGCCCTGCGCATGATCCTGATGCTGGTGCTGTTCGTACTGGCACTGGTGCTGGTGGTGTCCGGCTGGAAAATGACCGGACAGCTGGCAGGGCTTGGCATCATGCTGGTGGGCGTAGCGCTGCTGCTGGCTGTGCTGGCGCTGTATAACGCCGCCTACGATTGACCCCCTACGATTCAAAAAGAGGCAAAAGGAGAGTTTCCCATGGATGAAATAAGAAAGACCGGGCGCGTGACCATTCCCACAGACCTGGACGTTGTGCCCGAAACGCTGGAGATCTTAAAAAAGTGGGGTGCTGATGCCATCCGCGACTGCGACGGCACCGACTTCCCGCAGCAGCTCAAGGATGCGGACGCCAAGATCTACTCCACCTACTATACCACCCGCAAGGATAACGCATGGGCAAAGGCAAACCCGGACGAGGTACAGCAGTGCTACATCATGACCGGCTTTTACACTGCCCCCGGCGACACCGTGACCATCCCGCTGATGAAGGGCATCAGCCCGGAGCTGATGCAGGTGAACACCAACGACGACATCACCCGCTGGTGGGAGGTCATGGATCGAACCACCGGTCAGCCCGTGCCGCCGGAGCAGTGGAGCTACGCCGACGGCAGTGTGACCGTACAGGCCGTACCGTTCCATGAGTATACCGTCAGTTTTCTGGCTTACCTCATCTGGGACCCGGTGCATATGTACAACGCTACCACCAACGGCTGGACGAACTTTGAGCACCAGATCACTTTTGATGTGCGTCAGCCCAAGACCCACAAGTATTCCATGGAGCGCCTGCGCAAGTTCATCGCAGAGCACCCCTATGTAAACGTCATCCGCTACACCACTTTCTTCCACCAGTTCACCCTGATCTTCGACGAGCTGAAGCGGGAGAAGTTCGTGGACTGGTATGGATACTCTGCTTCGGTCAGCCCTTATATCCTCAACCAGTTTGAGCAGGAGGTGGGCTACAAGTTCCGCCCGGAGTACATCATCGATCAGGGCTACTATAACAACCAGTACCGGGTGCCCAGCAAGGAATTCCGGGATTTTCAGGCCTTCCAGCGCCGCGAGGTGGCAAAGCTTGCCAAGGAGATGGTGGACATCACCCACGCGTGCGGGTGCGAAGCCATGATGTTCCTCGGCGATCACTGGATCGGCACCGAACCTTTCATGCCGGAGTTCAAGACCATCGGTCTGGATGCCGTGGTGGGCAGCGTGGGCAACGGCTCCACCCTGCGCCTGATCTCTGACATTGAGGGCGTGAAGTATACCGAGGGCCGTTTCCTGCCGTACTTCTTCCCCGACACCTTCCACGAGGGCGGCGACCCGGTGCGGGAAGCCAAGGAGAACTGGGTTACAGCCCGCCGCGCTATCCTGCGCAAGCCCATCGACCGCATCGGCTATGGTGGCTATCTGAAACTGGCCTTGCAGTTCCCGGAGTTCGTGGACTACGTGGAGAGCGTCTGCAACGAGTTCCGCGAACTGTACGAGAACATCAAGGGCACCACACCCTACTGTGTCAAGCGAGTGGCCGTGCTGAACTGTTGGGGTAAAATGCGGGCTTGGGGCTGTCACATGGTGCATCACGCCCTCTATTACAAGCAGAACTATAGCTATGCCGGTGTCATTGAGATGCTGTCCGGTGCGCCCTTTGATGTGAAGTTTATCAGCTTTGAGGACATCAAGAACGACCCGCATCTGCTGGATTCGTTGGATGTCATTATCAATGTCGGCGATGCCGACACCGCACACACCGGCGGCATCTGGTGGGAAGACCCGGAGATCTCCTCCGCTATCCGCAAGTTCGTCTGGAACGGCGGCGGCTTTATCGGCGTGGGTGAGCCTTCCGGTCACCCGTATCAGGGCCACATTCTCCAGCTTGCCAGCGTGCTGGGCGTGGAGGAAGAAAACGGCTTCACCCTCAACTACGACAAGTACAACTGGGAAGAACACCCGGACCATTTCATTCTGCAGGATGCCGACCGGCCCGTGGACTTTGGCGAGGGCAAAAAGAACATCTACGCCCTTGAGGGCACCGAGGTGCTGGTGCAGCGGAACAAGGAAGTACAGATGGCGGCACACGACTTCGGCAAGGGTCGTGCCGTGTACATCAGCGGTGTGCCTTACAGTTTTGCCAACAGCCGCACCCTTTACCGCGCTATCCTGTGGAGTGCCCACAGCGAGGAGGAACTGCATACATGGTTCAGCTCCAATTATAATGTAGAAGTTCACGCCTACGTCAAGAACGGCAAGTATTGTGTGGTGAACAACACGTACGAGCCGCAGGACACCACCGTTTACACCACAGACGGCAGCAGCTTTGCTCTGCATCTGGATGCCAACGAGATCAAGTGGTATGAGATCTAAGTTCTCCTTTTCATAAACGAACACAACGGGCAGCTCTGTTACCAGAGCCGCCCGTTGTGTTTGCTGTATCTGCCGATAACTCAACCTGTGTCAATCGAACGCGGCAATGGAGATGGCTGGAAACGCAGAAATTCAGTAATGCGAGCGTAATAGACCTGCAGAAAAAGAAACTGCCCGTGCGAGTATATACTGAACCCAGAGAATATATCGAATTTTTTGGGAAAAGGAGAGAACGGTATGGAACATCTTTATGAAAAGGCACTGGAAAGTGCGGAATATATCAAGACGCACACGAAAAAGCGCCCGAAGATCGCGGTGGTGCTGGGCTCCGGCCTTGGCAAGCTGACCGCGGACTTTACGGACACGGAAGAATTGTCCTACAAGGATATCCCCAACTTCCCGGTATCCACGGTGGCAGGACACAAAGGCGCATTGTTGGCTGGCAAGCTGGGGGACACGGAAGTCTACGCCATGGAAGGCCGCTTCCATTTCTATGAGGGCTACTCCATGAAGGAAGTCTGCTACCCGTTCTATGTGTTCAAGCTGTTGGGCGTGGAAAAGGTGGTGTTGACCAACGCCTGCGGCGGCATCAACCGGGAGTTTGCGCCGGGCACCCTGATGCTCATTACCGACTTCATCAACATGATGGGCACGAACCCCCTCATTGGCCCCAACGATGAGCGCTTCGGCCCCCGCTTCCCGGACATGACCGAACCTTACAGTCTGGAACTGCGGAACCTTGCCAAGCAGACTGCCGATGAACTGGGCATTGCCTACAAGGAGGGCGTTTACATGGGCTTTATGGGCCCTTGCTATGAAACGGCGGCTGAAATTCGCGCCTTTGCGGGGATGGGAGCCGATGCCGTGGGCATGAGCACCGTGCCGGAAACCATGGTCTGCAACTACATGGGCATGAAGGTACTGGCCGTCAGCTGCATCACTAACATGGCCACCGGCATCCAGACGGTCAAGCATAGCCACGCCCGCGTGCTGGAGATCGCAAATCAGGCAGGCGATACCCTGTGCCGATGGCTGGGTGCGGTGATTCAGAGAATGGAGTAAAAAAGATCAATGTCCGCACCGAGGAAGCCTACGAAACGGCCCATGAGGTGCTGCAGGCGGAAGGACTGTTTCTGGGCACATCGGCAGCAGCGGCTTTGCACGCAGCGGTGCAGGTGGGCCGCAGACCGGAGAATCAGGGAAAGAACATCGTGGTCATCGTCCCGGACAACGGCATGAAATATCTGTCTACGCCGATGTACCGGCAGAAATGATAAAAACACGATGATACGACTGAATTTTGAAAAGATTGCATAGGATTTTATGAAAGTATTATTCTTTTATGAATTTTAGCACTCTCATATTGACACTGCTAATGAACGGTGCTATAACAGTGGCGTGCTCAGGAGGAAGGGCAAAAGGAGAGCCGCTAGGCTCCCCGGAAAGCCCTTCTGAATGGACGCTGCAGATTTTTTGCCCCGACCCGAACGCCGGGATTGGAGGAATGATTTATGCTTATGCCGACTGTTTTCCATGAAAACCTGTTCGATGATTTCTTCGATCCGTTCTGGAATGACGCTGCACTGGAACGTATGATGAACCGTGAGGCTCGTGATACCTTTGGTAAGCGCGGTGCAAACATGATGAAGACCGATGTCAAACAGACGGACAACGGCTACGAAGTAGCGGTTGACCTGCCGGGCTGCAAGAAGGAAGACGTTCAGATGGATCTGAACGACGGCTACCTGACCATTCAGGCAGTGCGCAGCCACAGCAACGACGAAAAGGATCAGAAGGGCCGCTATCTGCGGCGCGAATCCTTCTCCGGCACCTGCGCACGCAGTTTCTACGTGGGCGATGTGAAGAAGGAAGACATCCACGCAAAGTTCGAGGATGGCGTCCTGCACATCGAGCTGCCCAGCTCTAAGCAGACGAAGGCTTTGCCTGAGAACCCGAATCTGATTGCAATCGAGTAAAACGCCGGTCGTGTGCGCCAAGGCACAACGCACATAAAGTGGCCCCGGAGAGCTGTAACAAGCCCTCCGGGGCCATTTTTGTTTCGCTATCTTTTCCGCAAGGGAAAATCATGGTATACTGAGAACAGCAACTCAGAATTTATGGAGGTACTTCACGATGGAATACAAACGCTTTGGCGGTAAGCTCCTTGTCCGCATCGACAAAGATGAGGAGATCGGTGAAACAAATTTGATTTTAGGGGGACAAAGATGAGTGATGTAAAAGGAAAGACCGGCGCAGTCCTGAGGGAGACGGCAGTCCTGACTGGGGCGGTGGCGATCATTGCGGCGGGCGTTTTCTTTTTTCTGGTGCCGAGCCATACATCCGTCAGCAGCATTTCCGGCCTTGGCATCGTGCTGTCCAATTTTGTGCCGCTGCCCTTGTCGGTCATTACGATGATCCTGAACGTCGTGCTTCTCATCATCGGGTTCTTTACCTGCGGCAGAGAATTTGGCGCAAAGACCGTATACACCAGTGTGCTGCTGCCGGTGTTTCTGGGGCTGTTTGAAAAGCTGTTCCCGGAGTTCGGCTCGATGACCGGCAGTCAGGAGCTGGACGTGCTGTGCTATATTCTGGTGGTCAGCATCGGGCTGAGTATTTTGTTCAACCGCAATGCATCCTCCGGCGGGCTGGATATCGTGGCAAAGATCATGAACAAGTACCTGCACATGGAATTGGGAAAAGCCATGTCTCTGTCGGGAATGTGTGTGGCGCTTTCCGCGGCCCTGGTCTACGATAAAAAGACCGTGGTGCTGAGTATCCTCGGTACTTACTTCAACGGCATCGTGCTGGACCATTTCATCTTTGATAACAGCATCAAACGCCGCGTCTGCATCATCACCGAAAAAGAGGAGGCGCTGCGTCAGTTCATCCTCTATGACCTGCACAGCGGTGCGACCATGTACGAGGCCATCGGTGCATACAATCTGGAAAAGCACAACGAGATCATTACCATCGTGGACAAGAGCGAATATCAGAAGCTGATGAACTTTATCAACCGGGAAGACCCCAAGGCTTTTGTTACCATTTACAATGTGTCCAACATGCAGTATCAGCCCAAGATCTGATCGGCGGAGAGGTGCCGCAAAGGGCGGGCCTTTTGCGGCTTGCTCTTTGCCATAGCTGCGTGGTATACTCAAGTCCGGAAAGATCAAAGCGCATGGAGGGAATAAGTATGCTGACCTATACCTATGTTTCAGAGGGGACGTTTGCCCTGATGGAAAAACCAAAGCCGGTGCTGCAGCACGAGCGGGACGCCATTGTAAAGGTGACCCTTGCCAGCATCTGCTCCAGCGATCTGCACATCAAGCACGGCAGCGTGCCCCGGGCGGTGCCCGGCATCACGGTAGGGCACGAGATGGTGGGCATCGTAGAAGAAGTGGGCAGTGCGGTGACCAATGTGAAACCCGGCGACCGGGTGACGGTGAACGTGGAGACCTTCTGCGGAGAGTGCTTTTTCTGCAAAAAAGGCTTTGTGAACAACTGCACCGATCAAAACGGCGGCTGGGCGCTGGGCTGCCGCATTGACGGCGGGCAGGCCGAGTATGTCCGGGTGCCCTTTGCGGATCAGGGACTGAACAAGATCCCGGACGGCGTTACCGATCGGCAGGCGCTGCTGGTGGGCGATGTGCTGGCCACCGGCTTTTGGGCGGCACGCATTTCGGAGATCACCCCGGAGGATACCGTGCTGATCCTCGGTGCAGGGCCGACCGGCATCTGCACGCTGCTGTGCGTCATGCTGCACAGCCCCAAGCGCATCATCGTGTGCGAAAAGGACGAGAACCGGTTGCAGTTCATCCGTCAGCACTACCCGCAGGTGCTCACGGTGCAGCCGAAGGACTGCGCCACCTTTGTGCGCGCCCACAGCGACCACGGCGGGGCAGATGTGGTGCTGGAGGTGGCAGGGGCAGACTCCACCTTCCGGCTGGCGTGGGAGTGCGCAAGACCCAACGCCGTTGTGACGGTGGTGGCGCTGTACGATAAGGCACAGACCCTGCCGCTGCCGGAAATGTACGGCAAAAACCTTACTTTCAAGACCGGCGGCGTGGATGGCTGCGATTGTGAAGAAACGCTGCGTCTCATCGCAGAAGGCAAGATCGATACCGAACCGCTCATCACCCATACCTACCCCCTGCGCCGGATCGCAGAGGGCTACGAGCTGTTTGAAAAGAAACGGGACGGTGTGATCAAGGTGGCAGTGGAGTGCTGACGGTCTGCGCCAAGGCACAACGCACATAAGGTGGCCCCGGAGAGCTGTAACAAGCCCTCCGGGGCCATTTTTGTTCCTGGCATCTTTTCCGCAGCGGCAAGGCGTGGTAGAATAAGGGCAGAACCGATCCACAGGTGAGAAAATCGAACTTCAGAGAGAGGAGATGTTTCTATGCAGTCTGATGAGCTGAAACGCCGGATCTCGGCAGGCAGAGGAGATGCTCTGGCCGATCTGGTTTTGAGAAATGCCAGAATCGTCAATGTGTTTACCGATGAGATCGACACCGCTGATATTGCCATCAGCGGAAATTCGATCGTGGGCGTGGGTATGTATCATGGCCGGAAAGAAGTTGATCTGCACGGCAAATATGTCTGCCCGGGCCTGATCGATGGGCATATCCACATCGAAAGCTCCATGCTCTGTGGTCCGGCTTTCGAGCAGGCAGTGCTGCCCCACGGTACCACTGCGGTGGTCACAGACCCACACGAGATCTCGAACGTTGCGGGGCTGGAAGGCTTGGATTTTATGCTGGAAACGACAAAAAATCTGACCCTTTCGGTTTATTTCATGCTGCCCTCCTGTGTGCCGGCCACGGATTTGGATGAATCCGGTGCGGTGCTGAACGCAGAACAGCTGCGGCCTTACTACGGCAGTCCCCGCGTGCTGGGGCTTGCGGAACTGATGAACGCCTATGGAACGGTGCGCTGTGACCCGAAGATCCTGCAGAAGATCCGCGACTGCACCGAAGCGGGAAAGATCGTGGATGGCCATGCGCCGCTTTTGAGCGCTAAGGACCTGAATGCTTATATTGCGGCAGGCGTTCAGTCCGATCACGAGTGCTCCAACATTAAGGAAGCCATGGAAAAATTCCGGCTCGGACAATATATCATGATCCGGGAAGGAACGGCTGCCAAAAATATGGAGGCCCTGATGCCGCTGTTCCGGAAGCCCTATTGCAGCCGCTGTATGCTGGTGACAGATGATAAGCACCCCGGTGACCTGCTGGACAGCGGCCACATCGATTCCAACATCCGTAAAGCGATCCGGCTGGGCGCAGACCCAGCAGTGGCCGTCAAAATGGCAACGCTGGTCCCGGCACAGTATTTTGGGTTCAAGCAGCGCGGTGCCGTGGCACCGGGGTATGCTGCCGACCTCATTGTAGTATCGGATTTTGAATCCTTTACGGTCGAACAGGTTTACAAGAATGGCACGCTGGTGGCCGAGCACGGAAAAACGCTGAAACCCGCACCGCTTGACATCGACCGTGTGAGATTTTCCCACGTTATGGATTCCTTTGATCTGGATGAGATCACACTGCAGGACCTGGAACTTCGGGAAAGCGGGGAGCAGGAGCGTGTCATCTGCCTGAACCGGGGCGAGCTGCTTACGGAGGAAAAAATCATCCCGTTCCAACGGCATCCGGGCAAAGCTCCCGGTGTGGACCCGGAACACAACATCGTAAAACTGGCCGTTTTTGAGCGGCATCATCACTCCGGCCATGTGGGCATTGGCTTTTTAGGGAACTTCAGCCTGAAATGCGGAGCCGTTGCATCGAGCATCGCACATGATTCCCATAACCTGATTGTGGCAGGGGACAACGATACCGATATGATGCTGGCCGGCAACACCGTGCGGAAAAACAAAGGCGGACTTGCGTTTGTGGCAGATGGACAGGTCGTGGCAGAACTTGCGCTTCCGGTGGCCGGATTGATGAGCACCGAAAGCGCAGAGAGCGTTGCGGCGAAAATGCAGGCGCTGAACGATGCCCTCAAGGCACATGGTGTAGCGGAAGACATCGGCATTTTTATGACCCTCGCCTTCGTCAGCCTTCCGGTCATTCCCAAACTCAGACTGAATACATACGGCATCATCGATGTAGCGCAGCAGAAAGTCGTTCCGGCTGTTTTTTAATAGGCGATAACAAAAATACTGCCGGAGACCGACCCGAAAGGTCCGTCTCCGGCAACAGAACAGTTCGTTCCTACTCTTAGAAGCGAGCCGCATCAAGAGAAAAATTGACGGAAATTCTTATTTGATAAATCGGAATTTGTGGAGGAGAGTAATTTGCTGGTATTAAATAAATGAGAGCGGTTGCTAACGGGATGCTTTAAACCCAAAGAAAATTATACGAGGAGTGAATTATTAAAAGTCAATGAAAAATAACAATAAAAAAACACTAAAGAAATTGGCAATCCTTGTAATAGGTTCTATCATTGCGGCTTATGGAATTACACTTGCACTGTATGCTGGATTTGGCGGAGCTACGCTTGCGGTGTTGTGGCAGGGGATTGCAAGAACATTTCACATAAGCATTGGCACAGCATCTTTTGTTGTAGCATTGGGAATGATTTTGTTTGCGCTCATTTACGATAAAAGTCAGATTCATATAGGAACTGTGTTGTACCAGATTGTATACAGTACCTGTGTAGATTTGTTTGCTAGCTGCCATATTTACAGTACCTATAAGTGGATCAATTTTTTAATTATGTTGTTAGGAGTGGTTTTGTTTGCTGTCGGAACAGGACTGTATGCGTCGGCATCCCTTGGTAGAGGCTCCTATGAGGCAGTCACTTTTGCTTTAGCAGAAAAAAATCACTGGCAGATTAAATTTGTCCGAATGGCATTGGATATTTTGGTTGTTGTTACAGGTGTTTTGTTTGGCGGAAAGTTTGGTGTATGCACGCTTATTACAGTTATCATTTCAGGCCCAATTATCCAATTTGTTAATGCGAAAGCAAAGTACAGTTTACAAGGGACTACACAGAGTAGGTATCTGACGGGAGGGGTTCCGCCCGTCAGATTTTCCATGTGATATTCAAGCTGTCGCTTGTGGCGGCTATGGTGGTAATCATCAAATCCACCACCCGCCGCTTGTCGTCAAAGGATACATTCTCCCAAGTGTCGAGGTAGCCGGAAATCTGGCTGACCTGTTCCGGGCTGATGGCTTCCACCG
>OIUO01000062.1_pt1 | contig 35849 bp, 30 predicted proteins | sample 1586981 | NCBI WGS metagenome assembly OIUO01 (sample SAMN02674970, study PRJEB24791) | human gut metagenome, SKBSTL043 | isolation source: stool | host: Homo sapiens | place: USA
TCAGACGTGTGCTCTTCCGATCTTGTCGTCGAGGACGAGCCCCTGGAAGCGGATCACGCCCTCCTCGTCCTGCGCCTCCTCGTCCTGCGACGTGCGGCGCAGCACCGCCTTGACACGGGCCAGCACCTCGCGCAGCGAGAAAGGCTTCGAGATGTAGTCGTCAGCGCCGAGGTTGAGGCCCTCCACGGTGTCGTCCTCCGTGTCGCGCGCGGTCAGAAAGATGATGGGCGTCTGCTTCGTCAGTGGGTTGTCCTTCACTCTTCTGGCCATCTCGAAACCCGACATCTCGCCCATCATCACGTCCAGCAGCAGCAGGTCGTAGGCGGCAATGTCCAGCGTCAGCGCCTCTTCGGCGGAGTAGGCCACGTCGGTCCGGTAGCCCTCCGCCTCCAGGTTGAACTGAAGAATCTCGCAGAGGTCGGCCTCGTCGTCGACCACCAGTATGCGATAATGCTTGTCTTCCATATTTGCGATATGTTCATGAATCGGGGGCAAAGTTAGGCAAAAAATGTGGAACGCGGCCCGCTTTGCGGGTTACGATTTGATGACAACGAGTGGTGAGGCCCAAAACTTCGGTTGCTTGATTTATGACAAGAAGTAGGTATTTTTGTTAAAAAAACAAGTCGGTGACGTTTCGTTTCATGGAAAAAATGTACTTTTGTCGGCGAAAATTGTTTGCAGAATAACAAAAAGTTAATGACCTATGAAGAAAATCAGAGCCGCCGTAGTTGGCTACGGCAACATCGGACGTTACACGGTCGAGTCTCTTGAGGCTGCCCCCGATTTTGAGATTGCAGGCGTTGTACGCCGTCAGGGTGACAAGGATAAACCACTCGAACTGACCCCCTACGAGGTGGTCGACGACATCACGAAGCTCAAGGAGGTCGACGTGGCCTTCCTCTGCACGCCGACGCGCTCCTGTCCCGACTACGCCGAGCGCCTGGTGGCCTTGGGCATTAACACCGTCGATAGCTTCGACATCCACACCAGCATCCTCGAATACCGCACGCGACAGATGGAAAACTGCAAGAAGGCGGGCCGCGTCAGCGTCATCGCCGCTGGATGGGACCCCGGAAGCGACTCCGTGGTGCGCGTGCTCCTGGAGGCACTCGCCCCCAAGGGCCTCACCTACACCAACTTCGGTCCGGGTATGTCGATGGGCCACAGCGTCGTGGCTCGCTCCAAGAAGGGCGTCAAGAACGCGCTCTCCATGACCATTCCCCTGGGCGAGGGCATCCATCGCCGCATGGTCTATGTGGAACTGGAGGACGGCTACACCGTGGCGCAGGTCGAGGCGGAACTCAAGGCTGACGACTACTTTGCCCACGACGAGCTCCACGTCTTCGCCGTGAAGTCGGTGGACGACGTGCGCGATATGGGCCACGGCGTACACCTCACCCGCAAGGGCACCAGCGGCAAGACGCCCAACCAGCGTATGTCCTTCGATATGAGCATCAACAACCCGGCGCTCACGGCGCAGATCCTGGTCGGTGTGGCCCGCGCCTCCTTCCGACTGGCTCCGGGATGCTACACCCTGCCCGAGATACCGGTCATCGACCTGCTCCCGCAGTCGCGCGATGAGGTGGTGGCTACCCTCGTATAAGCTGTCGAACCCTATAAGCTGCTCCAATAGCCGCCCATATAGTCGCTCATATAGTCGCTCGTGTAGTCGAACCATATAGCCGCTCATATAGTCGAATCATATAGGTCTACTGGCGATGGGGCGCCGTTGGAATAAAGTCTCAAATCCCTCGTTTTGGCAAGAAAGTCGGTCGGCTTCTTCCCAAAATGAGGGATTTTGTTTACACATTTGCCCCGATTTGTGCACATCTTTGTCGTTTTTGTGCACAATGTTTGCCCATAACGGGGAAAATAACTACCTTTGCAGCGGTTCTTTTAGGATACATCACTCAGGTTGTTTCACGAATAGCGGTTTGGTGGAATACAAAACGGTGAAAAGACTGGAGGATAAGATAGAAATAAGAAAATAAGTAACACATACAGGATTTATGAGTTTAAAGATTGTTGTACTTGCCAAGCAAGTACCCGACACGAGAAACGTGGGCAAAGATGCGATGACGGCCGAAGGAACGGTGAATCGCGCCGCTTTGCCCGCCATCTTCAATCCCGAAGACCTTAATGCGCTGGAGCAGGCCTTGCGCCTCAAGGAGCAGCACCCGGGGAGCACGGTAGGCCTGCTGACGATGGGTCCTCCGCGCGCGGGCGAGATCATCCGCCAGGGATTGTACCGAGGTGCCGATACTGGCTGGCTGCTGACGGACCGCCTCTTCGCAGGTGCCGATACGCTGGCCACATCCTATGCACTGGCCACGGCCATCCAAAAGATTGGCGATGTGGATATCGTCATCGGTGGCCGACAGGCTATCGACGGCGACACGGCCCAGGTGGGCCCGCAGGTAGCACAGAAGCTGGGGCTCAACCAGGTGACCTATGCTGAGGAGATCCTCAAGGTGGAGGAGGGCAAGGCCACGATCCGCCGCCATATCGACGGAGGTGTGGAGACGGTGGAGACACCGCTGCCCGTCGTCGTCACCGTCAATGGGTCGGCTGCACCGTGCCGCCCGTGCAACGCCAAGCTCGTGATGAAGTACAAGTATGCCACCTGCCCCATGGAGCGCACGGGCGAGGAGCCCTGGAGCAAGCTCTATGAGGAGCGTCCCTACCTGACGCTCCACCAGTGGAGCGTGGCCGATGTCGATGGCGACCCCTCACAGTGTGGTCTCAGCGGATCGCCCACCAAGGTCAAGGCCGTGAAGAACATCGTCTTCCAGGCCAAGGAGAGCAAGACGCTGACCGGCGAGGACAAGGATATCGAGAGCCTCGTAAGGGAATTGTTGGACGAAAAGATTATTGGCTAAGACAAACGACAAGATGAATAACGTATTTGTTTATTGCGAGATAGAGGGCACGAAGGTGGCCGAGGTGTCACAGGAGTTGCTCACCAAGGGCCGCAAACTGGCCAATCAGCAGGGCGTGGAGCTCCACGCCATCGTAGCCGGAAAGGACATCAAGGGAAAGGTCGAGGATCAGATCCTGCCGTATGGTGTGGACAAACTGTTTGTCTTCGACGGCGAGGGTCTCTTCCCCTACACCTCCGCTCCCCATACCGACATCCTGGTCAACCTCTTCAAGGAGGAGCAGCCGCAGATCGCCCTGATGGGCGCCACGGTCATCGGACGCGACCTGGGACCGCGCGTGTCGTCGTCGCTGACGAGCGGACTGACCGCCGACTGTACCGAACTGGAGATCGGCGACTTCGACGACCGCAAGGCCGGAAAGCACTATGATGGACTCCTCTATCAGATTCGTCCCGCCTTCGGTGGCAACATCGTCGCCACGATCGTCAATCCTGAGCACCGCCCGCAGATGGCCACGGTGCGTCCGGGCGTGATGCAGAAGGCGCTCTATGAGGGTAAGGCCAAGGGCGAGGTGGTCTATCCTGAGGTGGCCAAGTATGTGCCGGCAGAGGACTATGTCGTCAAGGTGCTCGACCGCCACGTCGAGGAGGCCAAGCACAACCTCAAGGGCGCGCCGATCGTCGTGGCTGGTGGCTACGGCGTGGGATCAAAGGAAAACTTCGACCTGCTCTTTGAGTTGGCCAACCTCCTGCATGGAGAGGTCGGCGCAAGCCGCGCGGCCGTGGACGCAGGATGGGTCGATAGCGATCGTCAGATCGGTCAGACCGGCATCACGGTCCACCCGAAGGTCTATATCGCCTGCGGTATCTCGGGACAGATCCAGCATATCGCTGGTATGCAGGACTCGGGCATCATCATCTCGGTCAACACCGACCCCGAGGCGCCCATCAACCGCATTGCCGACTATGTGATCACGGGCAGCGTAGAGGAGGTGGTTCCCAAGCTGATAAAATATTATAAGGAAAATACAAAGTAAAAAAGACCCCCTCATGCCGGGCTCCTAAGGGCTGGGCGGCAGGGAATTCATATTATGGCAAATTACTATACCGACCATCCGGAGATTGAGTTCCACCTCGATCACCCGTTGATGAAGCGCATCGTGGAGCTGAAGGAGAAGGGCTATGCTGACAAGGATCAGTTTGCCGACGCTCCCGTCTGCTACGAAGATGCGATAGAGAACTATAAGCGCGTGTTGGACATTACGGGCGACGTGGCCGCCAACATCATCGAGCCGAACAGTGAGTCGGTCGATTTGGAAGGTCCGCACCTCGTCGATGGACGCATGGTCTATGCGAGCAAGACGGTCGAGAATATCGACGCTACCTGCAAGGCGGGCCTGTGGGGTGTCTCCATGCCGCGTAAGTACGGTGGCCTGAACCTCCCCAACGTGGTCTTCTCCATGCTCTCCGAGGTCATCTCGGCGGCCGATGCGGGTTTCCAGAACATTTGGAGCCTGCAGAGCTGTATCGACACGCTCTATGAGTTTGGATCGGAGGAGCAGCGAGAGAAGTACATCCCCCGCGTCTGCGAGGGTGCCTCGATGTCCATGGACCTCACGGAGCCCGACGCTGGCAGCGATCTGCAGCGCGTCATGCTCAAGGCCACACAGGACGAGGACGGCACGTGGCGTCTGAACGGTGTGAAGCGATTCATCACCAATGGCGACTCTGATATCCACCTGGTGCTTGCCCGCTCTGAGGAGGGCACACACGACGGACGCGGCCTCTCGATGTTCATCTACGACAAGCAGAACGGCGGCGTCACGGTGCGCCACATCGAGCACAAACTCGGTATCCACGGTTCGCCCACCTGCGAGCTGGTCTTCAAGAACGCCAAGGCAGAGCTCTGTGGCAGCACACGCATGGGTCTCATCAAGTATGTGATGGCCTTGATGAATGGTGCGCGCCTGGGCATTGCCGCCCAAAGCGTCGGCGTGGAGCAGGAGGCTTACAACGAGGGTCTCTCCTACGCCAAGGAGCGTATGCAGTTTGGCAAGAAGATCATCAGCTTCCCCGCCGTCTATGACATGCTCTCGCGCATGAAGGCCAAGCTCGACGCGGGTCGCTCCCTGCTCTATCAGACGGCACGCTATGTCGATCTCTACAAGGCCCTGGAGGATATCGGCCGCGACCGCAAACTGACGCCCGAGGAGCGTCAGGAACTGAAGAAGTGGAACCGACTGGCTGATGCCTTCACGCCGCTGGCCAAGGGCACCAACTCCGAGTGGGCCAACCAAAATGCTTACGACGCCATCTCCATCCACGGTGGTTCGGGCTTCATCATGGAGTATAAGTCGCAGCGCCTCTTCCGCGACGCGCGTATCTTCTCTATCTATGAGGGTACGACCCAGCTGCAGGTAGTGGCTGCCATCCGCTACATCACCAATGGCACCTACCTCAACATCATGAAGGAGATGCTGCAGGGTGAGGTCTCCGAGAGCCTCAAGCCGCTGCAGGAGCGTGTGGCCAAACTCGTGGCTACCTACGAGGCTTGCCTCGACAAGGTCAAGGCGGGCGCCAACCAGGACGAGCACGACTTCCTGGGCCGTCGTCTCTACGACATGACTGCCGACATCGTCGCTTCCCTGCTCATCCTCGACGACGCAACGCGTGCGCCGGAGTTGTTTGAGAAGAGTGCCAACGTCTTTGTGCGCATGGCCGAGGAGGAGGTGATGGGCAAGGCCGCCTATATCCAGGCCTTCCACGCCGACGACTTGAAGAATTTCGAAGCATAGTATTTGACATCCTTTCGTCCCCAATCGCATGGTGGACTCCCGCTTGTCTCATTCTATATAGGACTGTAGAAAGGACTATATAGGATATGGAGAAGGACTATATAGGACGCAACAAAGACTATATAGGATACAAGAAGGAAGATCATGCGCTTGGGGATTTCTTTTTTACTTTTAAACAATACAAATGGAGAATTTTATTGAAGTGAGAAATGTCACCAAGGCGTTCGACCGTCACGTCGCGCTCAGCGATGTCTCGCTGACCATGCGTCGTGGCCGCGTCTTCGGACTCCTTGGTCCCAACGGTGCGGGCAAGACCACCTTGATCCGTATCCTCAACCGCATCACTGCTCCCGACAGTGGCGAGGTGATCTTCGACGGACGGCAGATGCAGCCCGCCGACGTGGCCCGCATCGGCTATCTGCCCGAGGAGCGTGGACTCTATCGAAAGATGAAGGTGGGCGAGCAGGCGGTCTATTTGGCCCGACTCAAAGGGCTCACAAGGCGCGAGGCCGAGACCCGCCTCAAGGAGTGGTTTCGGAAGTTTGGCATCATGCCCTGGTGGAACCGCAAACTCGAAGAATTGTCCAAGGGAATGGCGCAGAAGGTGCAGTTTATCATCACCGTCCTCCACGAGCCCGACCTGCTCATCTTCGACGAGCCGTTCTCGGGCTTCGACCCGGTCAACGCCGAGCAACTCAAGCAGGAGATTCTTCAACTCAAGGAGAAGGGACACACCATCATCTTCTCGACCCACAACATGGCCAGCGTGGAGGAGATCAGCGACGACATCGCGCTCATCAACCACTCCGAGGTGGTGCTCAAGGGCGACATGAGGCAGATCAAGGAGGCCCACCGCACGGGCCTCTATGAGCTTCAGACGCCCGACATGCTCTCTGTGGAGCCTGACAGTCCCTTTGACATAGTTCGCCAGGAGGAGCGCGCAGGTATCCACTCCTACTTGCTCAAGGCTCACGGCGACGCCACGGGCAACCAACTGGTCGGCTATCTGGCCGGCAAGGTGGAGGTGCGCGCTTTTGCCGAACAGATCCCGTCGATGAACGACATCTTCCTCCAACTGATCGGCAAAGACGCGCAGTGGGCCGATGAGCAGATAGAAAACCGTCAGCAATCTTAATTCCCCGCAACCATGAACAAAATATTGATTATCATTGAGCGCGAGTTTCTCAAGCGCATTCAGAAGAAGAGTTTCATCGTGCTCACCATCGTCTCGCCACTCATCATGGCCGCGCTCATCTTTGTGCCGCTTTGGCTCTCGTCGATCGAGAACGACGAGCAGCAGCACGTGGCCGTCATCGATCCCTCGGGACAATACTTCAAGGCGCTGAAGGAGACGGAGACCTTCCACTTCACGCTGGTGCCAAGTCTCAACAACGAGATGCGTAGCGAGGAATCTCCCTACGACGCCGTGGTGAGCATTCCCCGCGGACTGCTCGACAACAAGGCGAAGGTCTGTATCTATAGCAGGAAGGAGGTGCCTGTCAACCTGCTCTCCTACGTCCAAACGACCCTGGACGACCAGGTGAGGCAGCAGCGACTGAAAGCCTCGGGCATTGCCCAGCTCGACAAGATCATCAGCGAGGTGGAAAAAGGTACGAAGGTGGAGACCGTGAAGTGGAACGATCAGGGCGACGAGACCATCTCCAGCAGTGTCGTAGCCTTGGTGGTGGGATTCCTGTTCACGTTCCTCATCTATATGTTCGTCGTAGGCTATGGAGGCCTGGTGATGCAAAGCGTCATCGAGGAAAAGGCCAACCGCATCGTCGAACTGATGGTGAGCAGCGTCAAGCCTTTTGAACTGATGATGGGAAAGATTATTGGCGTGATGCTCGTAGGTCTCCTTCAAATGGCTATTTGGGCCATCCTGTTTGTGGTGATTCTCTCGGGCGTGTCCGTCTATTTCGGTATCAACGCCATGGACACGATGTCTGCTGCCAATCCTGCCGTGATGCAGGCGGCTCAGGCCCAGCCCAACGTCGAGGCGCAGGAGATGCTTTCTATGCTTGGCAACTTGCCTTTGGCCGAACTGGCCATCATGTTCCTGCTCATGTTTGTCGGAGGCTACCTCCTCTATGCGAGTTTCTTCGCTGCCACGGGAGCCAGTATCAACGAGCAGGAGGACAGTTCGCAGTTTGTCATTCCCGTCACGATGATCACCCTCTTCGGTTTTTACGCCGCCATGTACAGTGTCGAGAATATCGATGGTCCGCTGGCTTTCTGGACCTCTCTGTTTCCCCTGACCTCTCCCATCGTCATGATGGTGCGCATCCCCTTTGGCGTGCCCTTGTGGCAGGAATTGCTGAGCGTCGTCTTGCTCTACGCCACGGCCTTCTTCATGGTTTGGGCTGGTGGCAAGATCTATCGTGTCGGCATCCTCATGTACGGCAAAAAGCCGAGCATGAAGGAGATCATCAAGTGGATGCGCTACAAATGATGGCGGACTGACAAAGTGGTTCTGTAAGATCAGTAATCAGTAAGCAACAAAGGCTGCGTGGTGTCGAAAGAAGACCAGCGCAGCCTTTTCTGTCTGTGGCGAGCAGCTTTCTGTGGCAAGCAGCTTTCTGTGTCAAGCAGCTTTCTATGGCAAGCAGCTTTCTGTGGCAAGTGGTTTGCTGTGGCGAGCGACTTGGCCGTATGTCTCTCAGAGATATTTCGCCCTGAGCACTTTGGGCAGTTTGCTGACGACCAGGTCATGCGACTCCCTGATCCAGTCTCTTACCAGCGGTGTGGCCAATTGCTCATAATATACGTCGCTCCAATGCTTCTTGTTCCAATGGAAGGCTGGCGTCACCGCCTCATACTGCAGGCGCAACGTCTCGTTTCGATCGGGAGGCAATTTGCAGGCAAAGCGTGGCGCGCCCTTCCAGTCTTGTCCCTCTCTACCCAGCCAAAGGCACAGGAAGATTTTGCCTTCCACGCGGAAGGTGACATTGTCCTCGCCAAACGGTTGGTCTTCGGTCACGCCTGGCAGCGAAAGCGCATAGCTCCTTACTTCTTCTATATTCATTTGCTCTCTGATAGTTTTGCTCTATAATAGCTTTTGCTCTATAATTGTTTTGCTCTGTGATTATGTCTTGTTCGACTACAATCTCGACTACAATTTTCGACTGGAAAAACGACAGCAATCTTGACTGGAAATTTGGCTGCAAAAATAATGCCAATTCTCGTAGGACCAGCATTTGTCACGCAGCGTGCTTTGTCACTATTTTTTCTTTTAAAGACTTTTTGTTTGTAATTTCTATAGATTGTCGATATTTAGTTGTACCTTTGCCCCCCGAACGAACATCTAATCAATAGCAAATCATTATGGGAAAGAGAATAACCGACAAAGTGACATGGGTAGGCAAGATTGACTGGGAACTGAAGACCTTCCATGGCGACGAGCTTTCTACCCACAAGGGTACAAGCTACAATTCCTATTTGATCCGGGACGAGAAGACCGTCCTCATCGACACGGTATGGAATCCTTATGACCAGGAGTTTGTGGCCCATCTCAAGGAAGAGATCGACCTCCATGCAATCGATGCCATCGTGGTGAACCACAGCGAGAGCGACCATAGCGGTGCACTGCCCGTGCTGATGCGCGAGATTCCTGATACGCCGATCTATTGCACGAAGAAGGCAGAGGGCATCTTGCGCGGACTGTATCATAAGGACTGGAACTTCCATAACGTGAAGACGGGCGACACGCTCTGCATCGGCGAGAACACGCTCACGTTTGTTGAGGCTCCGATGTGCCACTGGCCCGACACCATGGTGACCTATGCGGACAAGGAGGAGATCCTCTTTTCCAACGACGTCTTCGGACAGCACTACGCTACGGAGAGCCTTTACGATGACACGGTGAACCAGAAGGACCTGTTTGATGAGGCTGAGAAGTACTATGCCAACATCCTCAATATCTACAACCCGATGGTCAACCGCAAGGTGAAGGAAATAGTAGGCATGAACCTGCCTCTGAAGATGGTCGCTCCGTCCCACGGAGTCATCTGGACCAACCATATCGGCGAGATCGTAGAAAAGTATCTCCAGTGGTCAACCAACTATCAGGAGCACCAGATCACCATCATCTATGATACGATGTGGCAGAGCACGCGACGCATGGCCCAGGCCATTGCCGACGGCATCCGCGATTTCGACCCGACCGTCCGTGTGGTGTTGATGAACGCTGCCAAGGACGACAAGAACGACATTCTCGTCGAGGTGTTCCGCTCCAAGGCCATTATGATGGGCAGCCCGACGGTCAATATGGGCATTACCTACGCCATTGCCGGACTCCTGGAAATGATCCACGGTATGAAGTGCAAGAACAAGAAGGCTGCGGCCTTTGGCTCCATTGGCTGGGGCGGCGGTGGCGAGAAGCGCATCCAGCAGCGATTGGAGGAAGCGGGCTTCGAGATTGCCGCCGAACCGGGCAAGCAGCTTTGGGCTCCCGACATGGAGGCTGAGCGCAAGTGGCGCGAATATGGCAAAGCCTTCGCCGCTGCCGTGCTTGGCGCGTAATAGTATAAAGAGGCTGTTATCCCAGCTATCATCTCAAAAGGCTGGCAAGGGAATTGGTCCCCTGCCAGCCTTTTGAGTGTCTTTGTGAGCAACGTGCCGCCGTCTTGTTCTTATATCTTGTTGATTTGTTCCCGGGTCAGCCCTGTAGCTTTCAACACTTGTGAGACAGGTATGCCAAGGGAAAGAAGGTTGCGTGCTATCTCCAAACTCTTTTCCAATTCACCTTCTGCTCTTCCTTCCGCTATTCCCTGAGCTCTTCCTTCTGCTCTTCCTTCCGCTATCCCCTCTTCGTAGCCTTCGTAGTGGCTGGTATCAAAAATGCTTTTCATGTGTCGTATAGACTCCATGTGTCGAACGTACGCTCGCTTGTCTTGGTCGGAGAGCGAGTCCACCCGTAGGCATTCGCGCGCCTCGGCGAGGCCTTCGGCCGTGGCCTTGTCGCTAATTTGTCCCGTTTTGAGAAATTCTATCCACTCGTCGAGTGGGGTAGTGGCCACTTTGTCAAAGTCGTTCACGCGCAGTATGTAATATTCCGGAAACAGGTCGCCCGCCTCTTTTCTGCTCATAAGGCTCCGCTCATCGATACCGAAGAACTTCTTGTTCTGACGGACGGAGAGTTTAAGGATGTCATGTGGTTCATGCGCACCCCTAAATTCTGTCTTGCCGTGATACACATAGTCTTTGCCCTGGCCCAATTCGAAATAGACGATGTTGATGGAATAGACTTTACGCACCTTGTCGTAGGGGCTTCCCAGCCCAATATATTCCGTGATGGCCTTTGACACACCGTAGAGCATGCGGTGGAAATAGGTGAGCTCGCGGTTGTTCTGCACCTCTATGATGCAGAGTTCTCCGTTCTCGTTCTCTGCCAATATATCCACTCGGTTGTATTTGTCGGTCTCGTCCTCCTGGTTGCTCTCGCTCTCAAGAAACCGTTGTATCTTAAACTTCTTTCCTATCAATGAGGACAGAAATCCTTCCAACACCGCATGATTGGCCTTGTTGCGTAGCAGGCGTTTCATCGCCCAGTCGAACCGTATGTAGTTTTCTCCGATTATCGTCATGTTTCTTGTCGCTTTTGGTTTTCAGCCGCTAAAATACGATTTTCCATCGAATCCACCAAATGTTTAGGCTACAAAAGTTGATAACGGCCGTTCTGAAAAGTTATTTCCGCTACTCTAAATAAGTTACTTTCGCTCGGCCAAGCCATCGTCAAAGGGAAATTCTTCCCTTTTCCTTTGGCTTTGCGCTCGCTTATTCGTAACTCTAAATAAGTTACTTTCGCTCGGCCAAGCCATTGTAAAAGGGAAATTCTTCCCTTTTCCTTTGGCTTTGCGCTCGCTTATTCGTAACTTTGCAAAAATTTATAAGTGGGAAAAGAAATGGCGGAAGAAAACCATCGGATACTGCTTGACCAAATAGATTATCCAAGCGACTTGCGCAAACTGGAGGTGAAGGACCTGCCAGAGGTGTGTCGTGAGCTTCGCAGAAACATTATAGAAGAGGTGGCGGTCAACCCCGGTCACTTGGCTTCGAGCCTCGGTGTCGTGGAAATCACCGTGGCCGTACATTACGTGTTCAATACTCCCGACGACCGCATCGTCTGGGACGTAGGCCATCAGGCCTACGGCCACAAGATCCTGACCGGACGCCGTGAGCAGTTTAAGCTCAATCGGAAGTTGGGCGGACTTCGTCCGTTCCCGTCTCCTTTGGAGAGCGAGTACGACACGTTCACCTGCGGCCATGCTTCCAACTCCATCTCGGCGGCGCTGGGAATGGCCGTGGCGGCGAAGCTCGGCGGCAAAAAGACGGAAAACCGCCATGCTGTGGCTATCATTGGCGATGGTGCGATGAGTGGCGGACTGGCCTTTGAGGGACTCAACAATGTCTCCAGCCAGCCCAACGACCTGCTCATTATCCTCAACGACAACGACATGAGTATCGACCGGTCTGTGGGCGGTATGGAGAAATACCTGCTCAATCTGGACACGAACGAGACCTACAACCGTCTCCGCTTCAAAGCCAGCCAGTGGCTGCACGAGCGTGGCTACCTGAACGACGACCGGAGGAAAGGCATTATCCGACTGAACAATGCCCTGAAGAGTGCATTGGCCCATCAGCAGAATATGTTTGAGGGGATGAACATCCGCTATTTTGGTCCTTACGACGGCAACGACGTAACGGAATTGGTGCGTATCCTCCGACAGATCAAGGATATGAAGGGGCCGAAGCTCCTCCATCTTCACACCAAGAAGGGCAAAGGCTATAAGCCTGCCGAGGAGAGTGCGACGATCTGGCATGCTCCAGGCAAGTTTGATCCCGAGACAGGCAAGCGGCTGAAGAGTGAATCCGCCGAACCGCAGCCACCAAAGTTTCAGGATGTGTTTGGCGAGACGCTGCTGGAACTGGCGCGCCAAAACGACCGCATCGTGGGTGTTACCCCAGCCATGCCCAGTGGTAGCTCGCTCTCCATACTGATGAACGAGATGCCGACCCGCGCCTTCGATGTGGGAATAGCCGAAGGCCATGCTGTCACCTTCTCAGCCGGTATGGCCAAGGACGGCTTGTTGCCGTTCTGTGCTATATATAGTGCGTTTTCGCAGCGAGCCTACGACAGCATCATCCACGATCTCTCGATCCTCAACCTGCCCGTTGTGCTCTGCCTGGACCGATCCGGACTAGTCGGCGAAGACGGCGCGACCCATCACGGTGCGTTCGACATGGCCGCCCTTCGTCCCGTCCCCAATCTCACGATAGCCTCTCCGATGGACGAGCGCGAGTTGCGGCGGTTGATGTTCACGGCTCAGTTGCCCGACAAAGGATCCTTCGTCATCCGCTATCCGCGCGGCCGTGGTGTGCTGACAGACTGGCGCTGCCCGCTCACGGAGATAGAGGTGGGTACGGGCCGCAGACTGACCGAGGGCGATCCGAAGCCCGGCGACGTGGCCGTGCTGACCATCGGCCCTGTGGGCAATGATGTGCAGCGTGTCATCCAGACGCTGGCCGAGGAAGGCAATCCCCAGCATCACACGATCTTCCATTATGACATGCGCTTCCTCAAGCCGCTCGACGAGCGCATACTGCAGGAGGTGGGCAGTCGTTTTGATCGTGTTGTCACCATCGAGGACGGTATCCGTACGGGCGGTATGGGGTCGGCCGTACTGGAGTGGATGAGCGACCACGGTTTTGCCCCACGCATGACGCGCCTCGGTATGCCTGACCGTTTCGTCGAGCAGGGCACGGTCGGCCAGTTGCGCCACCTCTGTGGCTACGGCTATGAGGACATTAAGGAATTGTTGAGTAAGGAATAAATCAAGTATGAGGATAATTATAGCAGGCGCATTCGCCATCGGGTCGTATCTTGCCAAGTTGCTCTCCCGCAACAAGCAGGAGGTAGTGCTCATGGATCAGGACGAGGAGAAACTGGGCAAGCTGGCCATTGATTATGATCTGCTCACCATGCACGCCTCGGCCACCAGCATCCGTAGTCTGAAAGAGGCAAGGGTGGAGGATACTGACCTCTTCATCGCCGTCACGCCCGATGAGAGCTATAATATGACGGCATGTGGACTGGCGAAGGCGCTGGGTGCGAAGAAGACCGTTGCCAAGATCGACAGTTCGGAGTATGTGGATCCGCAGAACAAGGAACTCTTCCACGAAATGGGCATCAGCAGCATCATCTATCCCGAGATGCTGGCTGCCCGCGACATCATCAATGGCCTGAAAATGTCGTGGGTGCGGCAGCGATGGGATGTCCACGACGGTGCGTTGGTGATGCTGGGCATCAAGCTCCGCGAGACCTGCAAGGTGCTCGACAAGCCGCTCCATGAGATCTCGGGACCCGACGACCCCTTCCACGTAGTGGCCATACGCCGTCGCGGCGACACGATCATCCCGCGAGGAAGCGACGTGCTGAAGCTCTACGACCTCGCCTACTTTATGACCACACGCAACTACATCCCCTATATCCGCCGCGTGGTGGGCAAGGAACACTACGTGGATGTGAAGAACGTGATGGTGATGGGTGGTGGATCCACCGCAGTCCGCGCCATTCGCCAAATGCCGGAATACATGCAGGTGAAGGTCATCGAGAAGAGCGTGGAGCGATGTGAGGCCCTCAACAGTAAGTTTGACGATGATATCCTCGTCATCAATGGCGACGGTCGCGACCTTTCGCTGCTGAGCGAGGAGGGAATCCGCTCTACCCAGGCCTTTGTCGCATTGACAGGGAAGGCTGAGACCAATATTTTGGCCTGTCTGATGGCCAAGCGCATGGGAGTGAGAAAGACGGTGGCGATGGTGGAGAACGTCGATTACGCCTATATGGCGGAGAGCCTTGATATAGGTACGATCATCAACAAGCGCGCCATTGCTGCCAGCCACATCTATCAGATGATGCTCGACGCCAATGTCCACAACGTGCGCTTCCTCATGTCGGCAGACGCAGATGTGGCTGAGTTTGTGCCTGTGCAGGGGTCGAAGGTGACGCGCCGTCCCGTCAAGGACTTGGGACTGCCCAAAGGAATGACCATCGGTGGACTGGTGCGCAACGGCGAGGGAATGCTCGTCTCGGGCAACACGCAGATCGAGGCAGGCGATAGTGTGGTGGTGTTCTGCCATAACGTCAGCGTCAAGAAGTTGGAGGGACTTTTCAACTGACCTCCTGCTTGTACAGACAATTAGCGTTTGGACAATAGTGCTGGCAATAAGTGTGCTGGCAATAAGTATAGTGACAATAGTGTACAGACAATTAGCATAGTGACAAAAAGCGCGATATGCTCAATACCAAACTTATTTCCAAAATCTTCGGATCGTTGCTGCTCATCGAGGCGCTGCTTATGTCCTGTAGTTTGGGCGTGGCCCTCTACTATGGCGGCAGCGACGTTATGCCCTTCACGTGGAGTGTCGTCGTGCTTATAGCCGCTGGTGTAGCTTTCCGCCTGCTGGGCCTCAAGGCTTCCAATGCGCTGAGCAGACGCGATGCCTATTTCGTGGTGACGACCGTCTGGGTGCTCTTCACGATCTTTGGCATGATGCCTTTCTTGATAGGCGGATATCTCCATTCGGTGACGGACGCCTTCTTTGAGACCATATCGGGATTTACGACGACGGGAGCTACCATCATCGACTATCCGGAACGGCTTCCACGCGGCCTGCTCTTCTGGCGTTCCATCACCCAGTGGATTGGTGGTCTGGGTATTGTCTTCTTCACGATAGCCATCCTGCCCTCGTTTGTCGGTGGGTCTACGCGCGTCTTTGCTGCCGAGGCCACAGGTCCGATCGTCACCAAGCTCCACCCCAAGCTCAGCACGGGAGCCAAATGGATTTGGGCGGTCTATGCCGTGCTAACCATCTCCTGCTTCCTTTCTTATAAACTGTGCGGTATGAGCTGGTTTGATGCCATCAACTACGCCTTCACCAGTACGGCCACAGGAGGTTTCGCCACGGAGAGCGGATCCATTGCCACCTTCCGCTCCCCTGCAGAGGAATATGTCTGTACGCTCTTCTGCTTCCTTTCGGGTGTCAATTTCACGATGCTCTATGCTGCCGTGGCCCGCTTTCGCATAAAACAGCTCTTCCGCAACAACGAGTTTCGCTTCTATCTCTTCGTCGTCACCTCCTGCACCTTGTTTGTCATGGTGGAACTGATGTGGCACAACCACTACGACCTGGAGCGCGCCTTCCGCAGTGGCGTCTTCCAGGTGGTCTCCTTCATCACGACCACGGGCCTCTTCAGCGACGACGCTTCCAAATGGCCCCATGTCACGTGGTTTGCTCTCATCCTCTGTATGGTCGTCGGCGGTTGCTCTGGTTCGACGAGTGGAGGCATGAAGAGTATTCGCGCGGTGATGATCCTGAAGATTATCCGCAATGAGTTTCGCCAGATTCTCCATCCCAATGCCGTCTTGCCCCTCAATGTCGATGGGCACAACGTCCCCCAGTCGAAGCGCGTCACGCTCTTGGCCTTTGTCGGACTCTATCTGATCCTGGCCTTCCTTCTGGGATTTGCCATGATGGCCTGTGGCGTTGATTCCACCAACTCCTTCACTATTGCCATCAGTAGTATGGGCAATGTGGGCCCGACCCTGGGCCTTGAGATTGGTCCGACGATGTCGTGGGCACAGTTGCCCGATGTGGCGAAGTGGATCTGTGCGTTTCTGATGCTGGTGGGACGTCTCGAACTCTTCACCGTCCTCGTGCTCTTCACCAAGGCATTCTGGAAAGATAACTAACGGGTGTTTTTGGAGAGATAATTAACAGGGTCCAGGTTGACCTCCTCTTGATTCTACGACGCTTCTTGTTCCGATGACATCACCTTCTGCCGCTTCTCCCGCCGCCTCTGCGCCCCGTCTGCTTTGGATCGACCTTCTGCGTGGATTCTTGATGCTTGCCATCATCTTCGACCACACAGAGATCTGCTTCACGGGCGATAATATCGTTCCCTACCGGATGTACGTCCCCGACGTGCTGATGGCCTTCTTCTTCCTTTCGGGCTATCTCTTCTATCGTCCAGAGGGTTTCCGCCTGCGGCATAAGCTGCACTCGTGGCTGCGCGGAGTGCTCATGCCTTATTTTATCTTCACGAGTGCCCTGGCGCTTCCCAAGGCTTGGCTCCATGGTGACGGCGGATCGCTGTCAGACCTGCTGCTGACCATCCTCACGGGCCAAGGATCATGGTTTATTGCCTCCTTGGCCGTCGCCGAGCTCCTCTTTTGTCTCCTCCTGTGGCTGTCGCGTGCGCGTTGGCGCTGGCTGGCCGGAGCTGGGCTTTTCGCCGTAGCCCTGGCCTATGGCTTCGGTACACGTCGTCTGGCTTTTGAGGCCAACTGGTGGCACGTGAATGAAGCCGTCGTGGCCTTGCCCTCCCTTCTCCTGGGCTATATGGTCCATCGTTTCGATAAGCTCGGGACGCGCTGGCGACTTGGCCTTTTCGCTCTGCTGTTGGTGCTCTCCTTGCCTGTCAATGTCCTTGTGGCGAGTTCTTCGTGGCCTTCTTTCTTGGTAGGCGCGCTCGTTCTTCCCCGCCTGTTTCTCGTCAAGAACGTGCTCTCCGTGCTCCTCCTCTATCTCCTCTTCACGATCTCGCAGCGCGACGGCGTGCGGTGGGTGGAGCAGATGCCTCGCTGGCTTGCTGCGATGGTGTCCTGGACAGGACGCCGATCCATCGTCTATTATTTCTTCAGTAGTGGCATTCCCACAGCCCTTACCGCCGTCTTTTCCCGCCTCGGCTACACCTACCGTGGTTGCTATGTCGAAGTCCTGGTGGTCTTTCTTCTTAATCTTCTTCTCATCACCCTCGTCACATGGGCCATCTATCGCTACCTACCGTGGACCACAGGCCGTAGGAAGCCGAACGGATAAGCATGGGAACGTGAGAAACCTAATGACCCCAAGCTCCAAGAAAAGCCCAATGGACAAGGGGAAAGATGAAGGATCAGGGGAGGCCCAATGGACAAAGAAAACATGATGGACAAAGGAAACATGATGGGCAAAGGGAAATGATGGGCAAAAGGAATGCTGATGGACATGAAAAAACGTGTCCAGCCCAAGGCCGGACACGTTCCCATTAATCTCATTTAAACTATGTCGGAAGCCCGCTTGCCAGGTTTGTCCCAGTAGGCTTCCTTTGTTGGCTTTACGACTTCTGACTTAGATGTCGAGCAGATTGATAGCCACACGGAAGTAGCCCTTGTTGGCCTCCGGGTTCCACATCATCTGCGAGGTGATCGGGAGGTTGGCCTTGCCTACCTTGAGCTTGTAGGTGCAGCCCAGGCGCACGTCGTTCACACCAGCCGACTTGCCATAGAACGTGGCACCATCGTTCTCGTCATAGTTGCTGAGGGCGAAGTTGCCACCCACGCTGGCATCCACCTTCCAATTGTCATCCTCATAGACGGTGTAGGCAGCCTGCACGAAAGTAGAGTAGATGTTCTGCTTGTTGAGGTTGCCACGATCGCGGCCGGCCAGTACGGTAGCCCAGCTCAGCGTCAGAGGCAGACCATGCTGTGCGAAGTTGTAGCTGATGGCAGCGTCGAGGAAGTGGCCCGTCGTGCGAGCATCATAGTTGAAGTAGCGATACTGCTTGTCGTTGGCATAGATGCCGTCGGAGAAATTGTAGATGTCCCACACGGCTACGCTGAAACCTCCGATGGTGTAGCTTGCGTAAATGTCGGCCTCCTTGTAGTCGCCGTCCACCTGCATACCACCCCATGCGCCGAGGCGGAAGTGGTTGTTGTTGTCGGAGATGGCAAACTCGTTGTTGAAGGTCAGGCCCTTGGAAACCTCGAGTCCGCGCCACAGGTGTGAGGTCTCGAGACCAGCATTGTAGTGGAGCTTCTGAGCATTGATCGTTGTCGGGAGGGCGAGTGCTGCCAGCACGAACATACCCTTAAATATAGACTTCATCATAATGTTTGCTTTTTTCTTTACGGTTGAATGATTTTCTTTGCTATGGGATTAGCAGAAGTGATACAGTGAGGCCACGAGGGCAGCGAGTACAGCACCAGCGATCGGGCCGAGTACAGGCACCCATGAGTAACCCCAGCCACTGTCTCTCTTGCCCTTCATGGGCAGGATGGCGTGGGCGATACGCGGTGAGAGGTCACGAGCGGGGTTCATGGCGTAGCCAGTCACACCACCGAGCGACATACCGATAGAGACGATCACCATCGTCACAGGCCATGCGCTACTAGCGCCGATGTTGACCACGTCTGAGCCGTAGGTGCCAAAGCAGATGATCAGCAGCACGAGCACGAAGGTGCAGACCACCTCCTGGAGGAAGTTGAGCGGCTTGTTGTCAATGGCCGGCATGGTGCAGAACGTGCCGAGCTTGCCGTCAGGATCGTCCGTAGCATCGAAATGATCCTTATACATGATCCATACCAGGATGGCACCGACGAAACCGCCGATCATTTGGGCAACCGAGTAGGGCAATACATTCTCCCAGGGGAACAAGCCAGCGGCAGCTAGTCCGATGGAGACAGCCGGATTGAGGTGAGCACCCGAGGCGTGGGCTACGAAGACACCCGCCATGACGGCGAGACCCCATCCGAGCGTGATGACAATCCAGCCACCACCCTGGCCTTTACTCTTATTCAGTCCCATACAAGCGCAGACACCGTCGCCGAGGAGGACCAGGATCAGCGTACCCAAGAATTCGAGGGCGCAGTTGTAAAGCAATGTAGAATCCATAAATTCGTTGTTTTTTGTGTAGTTGATAATTCTTGTTCTGTCAAATGATGTAAGCAATACCGCTCCCTCCTTCTCCTGAGACGGGCAGGAGGGAGTCGGTATGAGAGGTAGTCTACTTGCGGCTCAGCGTGCGCTGGATGGCATCCTTCCAGCCCTTCTTGGCCTCTTCTATCTCGGTCGTTTCGCCAGCCGGCTCAAAGGTGCGCTCCACCTGCCACTGCTTCTTCACCTCGTCGATGTCCTTCCAGAAGCCTACAGCGAGACCAGCAAGATAGGCAGCACCCAGGGCGGTGGTTTCCGTGATCTTCGGACGGATCACGTTAATACCCAGCAGGTTGGCCTGATACTGCATCAGCAGGTTGTTGCGGCTTGCACCACCATCTACCTTCAGCTCCGTGAGCGGGGCGTTGAGGTCGCGAGACATGGCCTGTGCGATGTCATAGGTCTGGAAAGCAATGCCGTCGAGGGCCGCACGGGCGATGTGAGCCGCCGTTGTGCCACGGGTGATACCCGTAATAGTGCCGCGGGCGTAGGCATCCCAGTAGGGCGCGGCCAGACCCGTCAGAGCCGGGACAAAGCGGACACCACCGCTATCGGGTACGGTAGAAGCCAGCGCCTCCACGTCGGACGACTTCTGGATGATGCCCAGTCCGTCGCGCAGCCACTGCACGACCGAACCGCCGACATAGATCGATCCCTCCAGTGCGTAGTTCACCTGGTCGCCGATCTTCCAGGCCACAGTGGTGAGCAGGTTGTTCTTTGACACAATTGGTTTGTCGCCCGTGTTGAGCATGACGAAGCAGCCCGTGCCATAGGTGTTCTTGATGGCACCCGGCTCCAGACACATCTGTCCGAAGAGGGCCGCCTGCTGGTCGCCAGCGATACCGGCGATGGGCACCTCGTGGGCGAAGATCGTGGTCTTGGTGTGGCCATAGACCTCAGAGCTTGACTTCACCTCCGGCATCATGGAAGCTGGAATGTCGAGCAACTTCAGCAGCTCCTCATCCCACTTTAGGTCGTGGATGTTGAAGAGCATCGTGCGGCTGGCGTTGGTCACGTCCGTCACGTGCACCTGTCCGCGGGTCAGTCGCCATACGAGCCATGTGTCGATGTTACCGAAGCGGAGCTTGCCCTTCTCGGCGCGCTCGCGTGCTCCGGGCACGTTGTCGAGGATCCACTTGATCTTCGTGCCTGAGAAATAGGCGTCGATGATCAGACCCGTCTTCTCGCGAATTCTGTCCACCAATCCCTGCGCCTTGAGCTTGTCACAGTACTCAGCCGTACGGCGGTCCTGCCATACGATGGCGTTGTAGATCGGCTCGTCGGTATCGATGTCCCATACCACGGTGGTCTCGCGCTGGTTGGTGATACCGATGGCCGCGATGTCCTTGCCGTTGATGTCGATGGCCGAGATGGCCTCGGCGATGACGGCAGCCTCAGACGACCAGATCTCGTTGGGGTTGTGCTCCACCCATCCCGGCTGCGGGAAATGCTGTGTGAACTCCTTCTGAGCTACTGAGCAGATCTGACCGTTGTGGTCGAAGACGATGGCGCGAGAACTGGTTGTTCCCTGGTCAAGTGCCAAAATGTAATTTCCCATAATCAATGTACTTTAGTTATTTGTGTAATTGTAAAAAGCTCTGTTTTAGAGGGCAACTTTTATGCCTTGTTGAGACGTCGCGTCTCCTCCACATCGAGTGCCTCGGCGATGGTGGAGATGGGATTCTTCACCTTTCTCGAGGTTGACATTTCGATCTGCCATTTGCAGGTCTCGCAGTCGGTCGATACGAAGTCGGGCTTCAGTTCCTCGATCTGCTTGAAGAGCGGTGCTCCGATAGCCTGGCTTCGCTTGTAGTTCTCCTTCTTGAATCCGTAGGTGCCCGAGATGCCGCAGCAGTTGCTGTCGAGCAGCGTCAGTTCCACGCCCGGGATCATGCGGAGCAGTTCGGTGGAGTAGATTGCCCAGCCCATGCGCTCCATGTGACAAGCCGTGTGGTACGCCAACTTCTGGTGGAAGTCCTTGCGGAAGGCCAGTTTGATCTTGCCCGACTCCACCATGCGGTAGAGCCATCTGGTGGCCAGCGAGAGATGCGGCGCCACGTCGTCGTTGTCAATCTTGAGCAAGTTCTTATACTCGTCACGCATCGTGAATGTACAGGTCGAACTGGTCGTGAGCACGTCGTCGCCCGCGGCGATGGCCTTGCGCATGGAGTTCATGTTGAGTTCTCCCTGCTTCTTGGCCTGGTCGCTCAGTCCGTTGGCTACGAGTGCCACACCGCAGCACTTCTCCTTCTCCAGCAGGCGCACGCCATAGCCGCAGGCGTTGAGGATCTTCAGCAGATCTTTCGACAGCTGCGGGAAGTTGTAGTTGGCGTAGCAGCCGTGGAAGTAGGCCACGTGCTTCTTGTATGCCTCCTGCTCTGCCGCGTGCTTCTTGTACCACTGCTCGAAGGTCTGGAACGAGTAGGACGGGAAGGTGCGGTGCTTGTCGATTTTCAGCACGCTGTCCATGACCGCCTTCACCGGCTTCAGTCCCAGGGCGAAATTGGTGATGGGTGCGAAGTTGTGGGCCAGCGTTCCGACGAAGTCCGTGTTGGCCAGCATGCGGTCTCGCAGTGACGGCTTGGCCGTGCTATATTTGATGCGCGCCTCCTGTATGAGGTCGGCTATCTTGACGTTCTCCGGGCAAGCCACCTCGCAGCGCTTGCAGTTGAGGCACAATTTCAGTTTCTCGTCGAAGAACTGTGCCCCCTTCAGGCGGTAGCGTTCGTTGTCCGGACCCGACTGTTTCGGTCCGGGATAGTTTGGCTCTACCGCCGACACCGGGCAGTAGACCGTGCAAATGGAGCACTTCAGGCACTGCTCGAAGTTGTGTGTGCTCTTGCTTTCCTTCTGTATCTGTATGGATTTTGCTTCTGCCATGATATTTTTCTATTTACTAAGAATGTTGTGTGCGACCTCCAGGGCTGTGAGCATGGCCACACCCGTCGCGTCATCCAGTTTGATAGAGTTGTGTCCGCCGAGCACCGATCCTGCTGCGTAGAGGTTTTCGATGGTCTTTCCGTTGATCGTCGCGTGGAGCTTCTCGTCAGTCTTCACGCCGAAGGCCATGTAGGGCTGTGCGTCGAAGACATAGTCGGCGTGCCAGTCGGCGCGGTTTTTCTCTGCCAGGACATCGAGTCCGAACACTGGCTCGTAGATGCCCTCGTAGTTGCTTCTCAGTCCGCGGCTCTGGAACGATCCCGAGCAGAGCACGAAGTGGTCGGCCAGGAGCAGTTCGTCGGCGAGGTTCTCCGTCTCGACGGAGGCCACCTTGGAGCCTACGATCTTGCCGTTCTTGACCGTGTCGCTGCGGAAGTAGCGGCCGCCGAGCTGCTGCAGGCGCTTGATCAGCTGCATTTGGATATGCGTGCCCGGCACCGAGGGCGGCATGGTCGCCACAAACTCAATGGGCTTGCGGACCAATTTGCGCAGGCGGGCGATGGTCTCGGCCTGCTGCGTCAGTCCCAGCACGGCGGGCAGAAGGATCACCTCTCCCGAGGCGTTGAGCGAGTTGATAGCCTCAGCCACCTCGGCGAGGTGCTCGTAGTCGCTCAGATACTTGGCGATGTTGGTGGCGCGCAGCTCACAAGGCGTGTGGCGGGCGAAGTCGAGCGTATCGGTGGCAAACTCCTTCAGTTCCACCTCCACCTTGAGTCGGCGCAGGTTGTCCACAAGAAACTCCGTGGGCAGGTCGAGGTAGCCACGGATGTTGGCCACCGTCACCTTCTTGTATGGCAGTTTGTCTGCCTCCTGGCTCGTCACCAGTCCTTCCATCGTGAGCCATGCCGGCTTCGTCAGTCCGATGGGAGTCAAGCGGAAGTGGTTGGCCTTGGCCTCCCCCTTCATCTTCAGTCCAGCCTCGGCCAGCAGCTGTGCGGCCTCCGCGGCCCGTGCGGCCTTGTCGCCGACGCGGTGGTAGGGGTGTGTGGCGGGCAGTTGCTCCATCGCCTCCAGCGGACTGGCCACGGTGTTACCCTCCGTGTCATAGCCCAAAAGGCTGATGGACCCCGAGTTGAAATGCAGGGTGCTCTGTCCTGCTCCGATGACGGCCACGCGCTGGCCGCCCTTTGCCAAGGCGATGCCGCAGGTCAGTCCCGACAGTCCGCCTCCTATAATGATTGTATCGTATCTCATCGTGCTACCTCCTTGTTGTTTCCGGCCACGCGGTTGATGCCGCAGAGGCCCTCGTAGATCATGGATGTGAGTTGTGCCTCGGCCAGCGTGTCGCCCCAGGCCACGGGCTGCATGCCCTTCCAGCGCTCGGCGATAAAGGACGCCAGGTCGCGCTGAGCCTCCTCGGCTTTCATCTTGGCCACGCGACAGAGCACGTTGGCTCCTCTGCAGGCGCAGAGCTCTCCCTGGCACGTTCCCATGCCCAGGCGGGTGCGGCGGCGGAGGTTGATGAGGTTGTGGACGTGCAGTTTCTCGGCGGCAAACTTCACCTCGCCGATTGTCACGTCCTCACACTCGCAGACCAGCGCGTCGTCGATGCTGTTGCCCGTCGGCACGTCCTTGGTCATCGTGCCGTGGCGTCCCTCAGCGGCGTAGAGGCTCACGGTCTGTGCGTTCTTGCTCGTCGTGTGCTCCTGCAGCGGCTCTTCGCTTCCCGGCAGCGGCGTGGTGGCCGTCTCGCACTTCTTGTCCACGCCCAGCTTCTTGCAAGCCAAATCCGTAGCCACTTCGGCCATCATGCGGTAGGTCATCATCTTGCCACCCGTGATGGTGATGAATCCCTCCAAACCGTCTCGTGTGGCGTGGTCGAGCAGCACGATGCCGCGGCTGATGGATCGGCCCGACGGGTCGTTGTCGGCTGCCACGAGGGGACGCACGCCGCAGTAGGCGCGGATCACGCGGGTGGAGGCGCAAGCGGGAGCCAGGTCGATGGCGCCGCGCTCCAGGATATCCACTTCCTCCTGTGTGATCTTGAGGTCGTCCACCGTCTCAAACGGCACGCGGTCGCTCGTCGTTCCGATGACGCAGACCGTGTCGTCCGGCACGAGAATATCGGCGTTGGCCGGTTTGCGGCAGCGGTTGATCACCATGTTGTTGACGCGGTGGCCGAAGATGAGCAGTGTGCCCTTGGCCGGAAACATATTGACCGTGACGCCAGCGAGCTTGGCCACCTCGTGCCCCCAGATACCAGCAGCGTTGATGACCAGTCGGGCGTGTATGTCCTGCTCCTCGCCATTGCGGTTGTTGCGCAGATGTACACCCACCACGCGTCCGTTCTCGATCAGCAGGCTCAGAGCCTCGTGATACGTCAGCGTGTCGGCGCCATGACGTCGCGCGTCGATAATGTTGGCCGTAGTAAGGCGGAAGGGGTCTATCGAGGCGTCGGGCACGCGTACCGCACCGATCAGGTCGGGATTGACAGCGGGCTCGATGCGGCGCGCCTCCTCAGGGGAGATGACGTCTGCGCGGATGCCCGCCTTGCGGCAAGACTCTACGAAAGTGGCCTGATAGTTGAGGTCGTCCTCAGGCAGTGTGATAAAGAGACCGTCAGTCTCATCGACGCAGTGGCGCGCTATCTTGCGCAGCGTCATGTTTTCCTGAATACATTCTTTGGCCGACTCGCCATCCGTCACGGCATAGCGTGCGCCGCTATGCAGCAGACCGTGGTTGCGTCCTGTGGCTCCATTGGTGAAGTCATACTTCTCGACGAGCAGCACGCGCAGACCTCGCATCGCGCAGTCTCGTGCTGTGCCGGCTCCTGTTATGCCGCCGCCGATGATGATGACATCATACTCTTGTTTCTTGTTTCTATCCATTGTCGTGTGGTTTAGGTCTCCTAAACTCCTTGTTTTTGTTGTATTCTAATGTTGGTTCATGCAGGTCTTGTGGTTTGATTCGGCAGATTCTTGCATGATTGCAGTCTCTTTCTTATCGAAACCCAACCTTCGTTTTTGCAGTACAAAGTTAGGAATATTTTCCAAAACGGCCCAAATAAATTAACTACAATTAACAAAAAGGTTTCGATTTGTCTTTGCTTTGCTTCCGTTTCAACGATTGTTCGAAATCGACAAGTGTAAACTGTGGAATGTATGTTTTGGTGTTTTCTTGCCCCGTGATGCGCATTTGTATGCGAAAACCACCTGTTTTGGCTGACATTTTGTAAAGTTGTCGCTTTATTTTTGGAAATAACACACAAATGAAATTATTTCCTCTATAATTGTTATAAACACGCCTTTTGGCGATGAAAACACAAAATATAGAAGAAATGAGACGCTTCGCCGAGCCATGAGTAGCTCCGGGCTTGGCGGCTGCTGCCCATGGCGGGTGGCGAAACGTCTCTTGGGTCTTGTTTTGACGACTACGAAATCCTTAACGGCATGATGACATTACGGCATGATGGCATGATGACATGACGGCATGACGAAGCTTATGCTACGACGACGTTCGTCGTCAGTTTTCTATAGACTCCCTTGTCTATCCTTTCGACCAAGCCCTGTCGCTCCCATCGGCAGAGCATGGAGATGACCCTGGCCCGGGCCACGTCAAATCCTCTTGTGCTGACCGTGGTGCAGTAGGCATCCTCCGTGTTGAAGTGTTCGCCCAGTTGCTCAAAGATGGTGTCGTTTTTAGTTTTGCGGCTGCGCAGTTTTGCCTTCGGTGCATAGGCAGCCGATCGAAACGCCATCTCGATGCGCTCTTTGAAGAAGTACATCGCGTTGTCGATCATGTAGTCGGCCAGCACGTCGAAGGCCGCGAGCATCTGCGGCGTCTGCTGGCGCAGGATCAGCTTCTGCCACAGCGTGGGGTCTCCCTTGAGCCGCGTCTCCGCCCCCTGCATTCCGTAGCTGTTGATGAGCCGCTCGGCCACGCGGCAGAGCATCAGGCAGGTCATCATGCGCATGGCCGTAGGGCAGGTGCGGAAGCGCTGGCGCGCCAGCGTTTTGTCGTCGTTCTTGATGCTCTCCAGTCGGATCTGCTCCAACCACTGGCGCCCCCTCTTCTCCAGCAGGGGCAGCCTGACGTCGCCGCTCATGAGCGGCAGCAGATGGGCCACCTGCTGTATCTTCGTCTCCTGGTCCTCCGTCAGACGGTAGAGGCTCTCCGAGAGCGGCGAGAAGGTGTTGTCGGGCGTGCGTGCCAGGGCCAGTCGGCTCTGAAAGCCGTCCGTATAGTTGGTCACGACACGATAGAGCGCGTCGGGCGTGCCACACATCACGACGTTCCACAGCAGTTTGTCGATGTGCACGTTGACGGCCTCTGCCGACTTCGCCTCGCGGTCGTAGGGCGTGCCGTCGTAGGCCTGGCGCAGCATGACGGAGAAGTCGCTCATCGCCGTGCGCCATTTCTGCGCCACGGTGTCGGCCTCGGGCGTGAAGGAGAAGGCGTGCTTGCCCTGGGTGTTGGCCAGTCTGTCGGCCAGGTTGGCCACGGTGGTGTTGAGCGTCAGCCAGCGCACGGGATACTTCGGGTCCTCGGGCTGCTCCTTCTTGTTCTTGGCCGCCCGCTTGCGTGCGCGCCATTCCTCCTCCGCCTCCAAGTAGCCCTTGTCCACCATTTTCACCTCCGCGAGCCAGGCCGCCACGATGGGGTCGATGCTGCCCTTGCCCGAGGCGAAGTCGCCGGCTATGTAGCTGATGAGGTTGAGCTGCGACCACTTGCCGTGGATATCGACGCGCACGCCCGTGGCGAGCATGCCGATGGCCGGCGTGATGGCGAAGATGGCGGGCATGGCGAGATGCGGCCCCACGGCGTTGATGCTCTCCCTCACGCCCTGCGGCATCTGGGGCAGCTCGTTATAATAGAAGAGGTCGTCCTGCTCCATGGCCTCGTCGATGGAGTCCACCTCCCTGCCCTCGACGATCATGTCCTGGCGCACGGCCTCGACCACCTCCTTCAGGCGCCGTGGCATCTGCGTCTTTCTCTCGCCCAGCGCCGAGTCGATGCAGGAGAGCTTCTCGGCCTCGGCAAATCCGTCGTAGCAGGGGATGACGCGGTCGAGCACGGAGCGGTCGAAGCCGCAGATGTGGCGCAGGTTGACGGCCAGCTCGAAGGTCAGCGTGTTGCGATTGGATTTCGAGGGCGTTTTGCCCTGGTTGTAGAAGGCCCACCACTTCTTGATGATGCGGTCGTAGGGAACGCCATCGTAGTTCAAGGGGCTCGCCCCTTCGCTCGTCTTCCCGGCCTGCTTGCCTTCCTGCTCCTCCCAGTCCTCGCCTTCCTCCGGCGAGCCGCTTGCTGGTTGGGTCGTTGTCTTAGGGCCCGCGAAAGATGCTTCCTGGCCCGCGAGGGATGTCTCCAGGTCCGTTGAAGTTGCTTCTTGGCTCGCGAAAGTGGTCTCTGAATCCGTGAAAGCAGTCTCTTGGCCCGTGAAAGCCCCACACTCCCCGTTGTCGAAGAGGTCCTCGTGCAGGTAGAGCAAGTCCTCGGACGTGGTGGCGAAAAATACGCGGGTGATGTCCTTCGCCCCTGCGTCGTACTCCACGCCCAGCAGGTCGGAGGCCCAGCGCAGGTTGGCCTCTTGATCCATCTCGGGATGGCGGCGGAAGACGACGTGCAAGCCGCCTCCGCGCGCGCTGCGCTCCAGCATGAGCAGGCCCAGTTCGTCCTTCTTGTCGATGGCCGTAGCGGCTATTGCGTTCACCTCGTCGTCGCTCAGATGGTCGATGTCCATGCCCACCGACTTGCTCAGTCGCGTCGCGCCTTTGAGGCACTCGTTCTCCGTAGGCAGGCAGCTATAGTTGAACTGCACCAGCTTGCGCTTCGCCGCGGCCACGTCCGTATCCTCCTGCGGATGGCGGATCAGCGTGAGATTGCGCACTTGCGTCTGGCTATCTCTGTATCTACGGTAGGCCTCCTCGGTCTCCACGGCCTTCATCATCTTGTGGCCCTGCTGATAATATATTACGTGTACACTCATGATAGTTTCTTTCTCCTTTCTTTGTTATTTCGTCAGTTGTTCATTGAGCAGAGCGTCGATGGCGTCCTGCGCCTCATCCATGATGGCATGGGCGATGGCCACGTTCTCCGTGCGGAAAAACTTCAACGTCAGCTGCAGGACGTCGTCCTGCGTCCTGCTTCTGCGCCCGTGAGCGAGCTTGCGGATCAGCACGCTGCGGCTCTTTGGTTTCGTCCGTGGCACGAAGTCGAACGTCCCGTCGCTCATCTGCTGGCAATGGCTGCCATGGTTCTCGTTGCCATTGTTGGTTTTATTGTTCTTATTCATAACTGTATAGTTTTTTATCCTCAAATGGAGGGCATCTAAAGTTGTGTCGTGTTGTTTCGATGCAGCCTGCTGAGTAGGTCTTTTTATTCGCCTGATTCCTCCATATTTCGGATGATTCTTTTTTGTGCGAGAAGAGACGTGGATTGTTGCGCGCTTTACCATGGAATATCCTCCTCGTACTCAACTCAGATCTTTACTTTTTTACTTTCCTGTTCTCGAAATTGGCCCTTGGGCCAATCCTATTAATGATGATTAATGTCTCGATTAACGATGATTAATGTTAAAATTAAATCACCGATTCATGTTTTAAGAAATCACCGATTCAAGCGATGGATGTCCGCCACGAGGATGTCCTGATAGTGGCGGCCCTCATACTCGTTGACCGTGAAGCGGAGGCTGACGGCCACCAGTTCGTCCCGGGAGAAGCGGCAGGTGGCCGCGTTGCCCAGCATCGTGCAGGCATACTGGTCGGCGTACTTCCCGCCCAGCTCCTGCAGCAGGATGTTGCACTTCTTCACCTGTCCCGTCTCGCTCTTCTGACTCTGCACAGCGAAGGCCTCGCCCTGCTGCACCACACGCATAATCTTTCCTTCCATCGTGCGCTTATTTTTCCTTTTTACTACAATTCATGCTGAGGCTAAACAAAAACCTCCAAACCGTGAAACTGAAATACATACTCATAACGCTCGTTTTACGTCGCGCCTTTTCGCGACCCTTTTGTTCTTGAACTGTTACTTTGCCAGCTGGCGGCGCAAGAGGCGAGACGGCGCAATGAGGGCTATAAAAGACCAGCACCGTCAGCGGGCCTCGTTGGTCTCAACTGACGGTGCAAAGGTATGGGAATCTTTCTTGTCCGACGAAATTTTAAGGGTCGGGGGAAAGTTAGAGAAAGTTTTGGGGAAAGAAGTCCACTTTTTCACCCCTTTTTGGGCCCTTTGGAGAAAGTTTGGGGAAAGTTAGAGAAAGTTTGGGGAAAGTTTTAGCCCCTCCCTTTTCCTACACTGATAGCTTCTTGCGGAAGCGATGGGCTATCTCCCGATACGCCTGAAAGCGTCCATTGCCAGCAGGAGAGTCGTTCTCGTCCCATAGGCAGACGGGCTTTCTGAAGCTCAACACGTTGAGTTTCGCCAGGTCCTTGACGTCGAGATCGGGAGCCTCCTCGCCCATGATCTCGGACAGAAGGTCGATAAACTCGCCGAGGCCGCCGACGACCCGCAGGTCGCGCAGCACGGCAAAGACGGCAAACCAGTGGCGCTTGTACTGGATATGCTCGCGGATCTGGCTCAGTGCGTAGGCGATGGCCCGCTCCGAGACCTGTGTTGGCGCGCTCTGCTTGGCCCTCTTCACCGCCCTGATACAGGTCGCAGGGTCGCCCAGCGGGTGCTCGTGGATGATCGTCTGCACCACGCCAAAGATGCGACACTCGTGCGTCTCGTCGATACGCATGGCCTGGTATTTGTCGTTGCCCGGCGTGAGCCACTTCGACCCGTCCTCGTCCTCGAAGTAGGTCTTGACGGTAGGACCGCCGTCGTAGTGGGCCACGACGATCTCGCCCGAGCGCGCCACGTCCTGCGTCCTCACCAGCAGGCGGTCGCCCTCGTGGAGGTCGTAGTCGCGCATGCTGTCGCCCTGGACGACGACCAGCCAGCATTTGCCCGATACGTACTCCATCGGGATCGATCCCGTCTCGTGGGGGTTGTCGCCGTACTCGTCGGGAACGCCCGCACGCAGCCGCACATAGGCACCTCGACCATCTCCTTCACTTCCTCTGCTGTCCAGCCCTGCTGGCGCATGAGGTCCACAAATTCGTCTTTTTTCATGATGTTCTTTTTATTTGTTTTGCTTTTCATGACCTGGTATTCTATCGAATCCAAGTTAGAGTTGTTTCTGAGCGCAAAGGTACGGAGCTTTTTCGACATGACCAAAAGTTGTGCGTTATATTTTTTGTGGCTTTGCATAAGACAATACCTCCCCCCCCCCCCCCACACAAAAAAAAAAAAAAAAGACGAGGGCAACCTCAGAAGGCATACCCTCGTCTATAGATATTGAATTTTTAGGATTGTACGACAATCCCTATTTTACACAAGACTTCTTTCTTACTAGTTCCAGTCGTCCTCTTCCTCTTCCTCGTAGTCCTCATAGCGGCGAACGGTGCAAGGGCCGGGCGTGTTGTCAGTTCCACCGATACCTATCGCGCTGCCACTCATCAGCGGCTGCTCCGATTCGATGACATACGATAGGGGCTTTACATAATTTTCTCTTTTCTCTTTCATATTACTTTGTTATTTTACGATTATCTTACGTCCATTCTTGATATACACGCCCTTGGGCAGACCCTCGGTAGTGTTGCCTACCACTACACCCTGCAGGTTGTAGACCTTGCCCGATGCGTTGGCTGCATCATCTACAAGATCCGTGATGCCAGTAGGCTCGTCCTCACCGATCACGCAGATCTTGGCTTTGCTGGCGCCACCGTTGGCAGGCTCGATATAACTCATGTCACCTCTGTCCTGGATGGTCATATAGTATCTGAGCGGCTGGATATAAGCTTCGGGGTGAATATTATAGACAAAGCTGTTCTGCTTAGAGTTGAGATAATATCCATGCTTGGCTGCAATGTAGGTATTCTCCATCACGGGATGGAAGGTATAGAGCTCTGTGGTAGAACTGCAGTCCTTTGAAGTCACATTGCTCTTATAGTCAACCTCGCCTACGGCGAGCGTCTGCTCGCCCGTAGCCTTGGCCTTGATCAGACAGGGGAAGAAAGCCGCTATCTTGTCGCTAGCCTTCATCTTCTTGTATGAGATGGCAGGACTGCCGTTGCCATTTTCCAACGCGATGGCGTAGAGCGTTGCAAACTCGAAATCATTCAGCATCTCGTCGGTCAACGTAAAGTCGAAGGGCACGAAGAATGCGTTCCAGCCAGTGTTGGTATAGTTCTTGGTCAGCGTAGTGTTCACGCCCTTCACACCAGCCTCGGGCACCCATATCTTGTTGACCTGATCCATATCTATAGCTATGCTTTGGCCAGCCTCTGCTATTTTCTTGGACTCGTAATCATAGACCACCAGTACGACATTGCCAAAATAGGAGACAGTGTAAGTGCCGTCAGGGTTGGGCGTAGCGGTATATCCTGGAGAACAGTACTTTGACACATCGCTGCTATACTTGCCGCCCTCGATGGCGAGAGTCGCCGTCTTGCCTTCCGTAGGCTGGGCATCAATCAGCACAGCATCGCCCTCGGCGGTAATGGTACCACCCTTGATGATAGCCTTGACGTTGCCATAAGGCGCGCAGAAGTTGAGAGCGGCCTTGCCCAGATTGCCTGTACCTTCTCCCCAATTACCTGTGTTGCCCTTGCCCTTGCTGGTCATGATTCCACCATAGACCACAAGATTACCTCTCTTCATGTCAATAGCACCATCCGCACCATATACTACAGCGCGGTTATCGATAGTGAGCGTGCCAGACTGCGGATGACTGATGGCATAGCTGCTTGTAGAGACCAGCGTGCCACCATTGATAGTGATGGTGGTGTTTTGGTACTCATCGTTGCTGCCGTTTATTGCATACCATCCACTCTCTATCGTACCACCATTGATAATAACCTTACTGTTATAATATGCACCGATAACAAACTGATGATCGCCGGCAGGAACGGAGTTGATATGGCCGCTCTCCATCACAAACTCACCATCATTAATTACTTCTACCAATGGCTTGTCATAGACACCATCCTGATACGGAGTCTCTGCATAGATCTTACCCGTGCTGTTCTCCTTGGAGTCCTTAAGAGTAAGTTTGCCCGATACACAAATGTTTTTATGATTGGCATTTGCACCCTTGATAGAATGACCGTTCATATCAAGGACTATATTCTGCAACTTGCCTACCTCGAGCTCGTCGTCCGTAGTCAGGTCTACATCATTGATCAACGTCACCACGGTCTGTCCTGCTGTTGCTGTACTTACAGCGGCTTTCAGCGTGGCATACCCCTTGGTTCCAATCTGCGCCACATTCTGCGCCACACTCAGCGTCGCGCTACTTACCGTCATCAGCAGCATGGCGAGAAATTTGTGTAATGTTAAGTTTCTCATTTGTTTAATTGTTTATGTGTTGGAATGTCTCCTCTGCATCCCGATTAGAGATTGATTTAGACAGTTAATATCAGCAAGCGAGGTCACTTAAGACCGAAGGAGACGATGAATACCCATCCCCCCATTGAACTTTATTTATACACCTCTCTCTTCCCTTAGGCCGCGGGAGTAAGGTATGAAGTCGCTGGGGCTGAGCACCATACCGACTTAGCAATCAACGCTTGTCATGAGCGCGATAGAGCGTTCTAATGAGCGCAAAATTAAAAAGAACTTTTTTTATCAATTCATTTACCCCCCCCCGTTGTTTACATTGTTTAACGCTACAGCCGCATTTTTATCCTTTGTTAGCGCGGCAATCATCCCCAATAGGCGTAGCAAAGGGAGAGACGCGACCAGCATCATCACCCTCACGTACATGGCTATCTCTATGCGTATCGAAATACTTTAAATATGGAAAATCGTGATTTGAACAGGCTGAAAGTTGTGCTTGCAGAGAAAAACGGACTAACCGTTGGCTGGCTGCGTTAAAATCCATATTTGGCAAGCAGATTTTGAAGAAAATATTTGGAGCAATCAAATAAAAGCCGTATTTTTGCAGCACTAGAATCCGCCACGCTTCCCATAGAACAGCGTACCAGGGCGGAACTTTTTGTTTCTATGCGTATGGAATATATGTTGTAAAAGTTGTTTTGGTTGTTTTTCTTATCGCCCTTATCACTTGCGCTGCTCCATGCGTCACTCGAAATGTCGGATGGACCAAACTTTATATATTGTTTGCCAAGCTCTTTTTACTTGGTCATAAGTCAATCCCGATTGTGAATTGAGGGTTTGGCTTATCAGACGACTTTTCTCCTCTAACTGTAATTCCCGGTCTATCATGTCAGCGTAATATGCCAGTTGCTCTTGGGTTAAGAGACTCGCTAAATCATTAGCCAACCAATAGGCACCTGCAACATATTCATCAAAATCTTCCCAGTCATATACTTCTGGGTACACATTTCTTTCTAAGTTTGCCATAAAATAGTTGTCCAAAATGAACGACATGTCCTCGGCGTCCTTACTTGTGGTCAGATGCCTGTCCATCCAAGCGTTGAATTTCAACAGGAACAGACCATGTAAAGAAGCTATTTTTACCGTGAACCTGTCGTCTATGCTAACCTTTATAGCATCCGAAAGCACTTCGTCGAAACCTTTTACCGACATGGCAATCGTTTCTTCGGGTGGCCAATAGATGTTGTCGTCTTCCTTGGCAACATATCCGTATGGCACAATGTCTATCTCATAGTCGGCATGATAGAAGCGTTGGTGTTTTGTCTTGTCTTTCTTAAAACCATCCGCTATCAGACAATTCTTGATCTTGTCAAACTCCTGCCAATTAGGAACTGCTATCGCCAAGTCCAAGTCTCTTGTCTTTCTGCTTGACGATATGCCCGCCATCTGTTGCATGATGATATCCCTGGCAGTGGCTCCTATGATATAGAAGTCATGCTCCATTTTGCAAAAGCTGCCTGCCAGTTTCTCCAGCAAATCCACAAGGAATGGATTGTTTATCTTTTCACTCGAAATCTTTAAGCTCATTCTCTAATATACGCTGCGCAGCCTCCAAACAGCGGCTATTGCCACTGCCCATCAAGTCTGCATAGATTAATATGGCAGGAACCGTCTTGTTGTCAGTTTCCTCGTTCCAAAATTTTTTGTATAAATGTATTTCCCCATTGAGGTCTTGTTTGACCGCACCAGTCCGCATCAGATGTGCGGCAGGTGATTTCGTATATATATCGAAACTTCCTGGCTGCAAGTATCCGTCTGCCAAGTTTGCAGCAGGCTCTCCTCCCCATGCCATTCCTTGTGGCAACGCAATGTCTTGCCAGTTGTTTCTTTTCTCTTCAGTTCTAAATGACATCGTACCCATCAGAAGTTTTGGTTTCAGCACCTCATTGTAATTGCTTACCCACAAGTCAAGAAGCTGCTTCTTGTCTTTTAGGGAACGACCATTTTGAGTGTTGAATACAAAACCACGTCTCGCAAGTTCATCCAAGACGTTTTTCACACTTCCCAAAGACACATTGGTTTGCTCTTTTATCTCTCGATAGGGGTTGTTTACATTCTCTGCATTTTGCAACAGATAAAAGACAACTTTCAATCCTGCTTCTTGGAATACAGGATATGTCTTTGTCTGTGGTTCGGGACTTTTTCTGCCTTGGTTGGATATTTGGAAAATCATTTTTCCCCTTTTCGTATATCTGACAAGGCAGTTGCCTGCACAATCAAGATAGTTGATGCTTTTATTTGCCAATTCTGTCGCCAACCGTGGTGTGACATATCGCGTGACAAGCAGGATCTGATGCTTGCCATCATTCACAGCTTGCATCGCTGCCAATGTTGGGTTCAGTGTGGTCTTGGTTATGTTTTCCTTAATATAGCATACAAAATCAATACCCATAATATTGAGTATAGCATCATATCCTCTGTCATTGGTTCTGTCGGCAGAGGTTAATGTCACGACATCATCCACAGGAAGGCTTGCTTTAAGGGCTTCAAGTGCTTGATTTATTATGATACTATTTTCCTTCATTCTTCTTTGCTTGTTCAATGATATGGTTATGTTCAATGTGATTGAACACTGCAAAGATAATGAACAAGGTTTGGACAAAAGAACTCTTGTTTGATATTTTAATGATGTTTAATACTATTTGGCAAGAACGACATGAGCAACAAGTACAACGAAAACAACGCTTCGATGAGCCATTGCGACTGCCGCGCCCCTGTTTTGCCCTCGCCGGACGCAGTCTCCGACCCCCGCAAAAATACGCGCTTTTGTATGAATCCAACGCGCTTTTCGCTGTTTTTGAGCGGAGAAGAGGGTGGGGGAAGGAGGTTTTTTGTTAACGAAGGTGAACACGCGGGTGGACGAGAGACGGCGTGCGGGCTTGCGGCGGGCGTGGCTTTTGGGTTGCAATATGCTGAGTGGCAGAGGATTACATGGTGGTTGAGGGCTGGGATGGATGTTGATGGCGGTTGGGGGATTGTTACATGTTACATGTTACATGTTACATTAAGCGTTCGTGCAATTCACGGAAGGGGGTGAAAAATAGGCCAAAGAATAGTATATATAAATAATATATTATTTATATATACTATTCTTTGAG